>CEOT01000339.1_pt1 | contig 18641 bp, 24 predicted proteins | sample 530671 | NCBI WGS metagenome assembly CEOT01 (sample SAMEA2620852, study PRJEB7988) | marine metagenome | isolation source: saline water (ENVO:00002010), including | reverse complement strand
ACTTTTGAACAAGCAAAAGATATTCTTAGAAACATAGATAATGTTGAATCTGATTTGGATGGGTTGAACAAAGCTAGTGCTAAAGAAAAGAAAAACGCTTTTTCATCTCTTCTTTCTACTATCAAAAACGAGGAAGTAAAATTTAAGGAGAAAGACCTTAAATTATATACTAAAGAGATAGATGATCTATTAACTGAGGCTGGATATGATAAGCCTAAAGACACAAGTATAGACGGTTATACAACTGCCATGATTGGTTTCCTGATAGCTTCAGGAAAAAGTCCAAATGCTCTACAAAATATCATAGGTGGTTTGGGTAAAGGCACTAAACTTTTAATAGAAAAAGAAAAGGAGAGGAAGAAAGAATTAAGAGAAAGGTCCAAAACTATTGCAGGACAAGCCTTAAAAAGAAAAGCCGAAGATGGTCTTAGAAGAGCAACGATCATTAACACAAAATTAAATGTTTTAGGCAAACAAGCTGCGGAAATGCTTGCTGATGAAAGAGCAACTAAAAGGAATAGAACCTCAATTGCAACAGCTCTTATTAACCGAATCGGTAGGGATCAAACTGCAAAAAGTAAAATGATTTTAAAAAAGTTAGCTCAATCAGGTGATCCTATAAAGTACAATAAGGCGGTGGGTGAACTTGGCCTTCCTAATCTTAAACTAGATTACGATCCTACGGATTCAAAAAGTGTGGCAGAAGCCACAGTAATATTAAACAGACGTGCTTATGCTTCTCCTGGAAGAGGCTCTCCGATACAGAGAGCCACTCAGGATCTTAGAAAACAGTATGAAACCAGCGAACAACCATTTGAAACTTTTCCAATCGCGTTAGAGAGACTAATAAGAAATATGCCAGAGTTCTCTGTAGGTGAAAGAGCAAACACTCTAGCAGCTGCTAGGAAAGCTGCGGGACTAAAATGATCAGGGTTGAGATTTCTCCAGGCAAGTTTATTGATGTAAATACTGACGATGAAAGTGTTGCTCGTGAAACAGTTAATGAATATCTGAGAGAAAACCCTAATTTTTTAGGCGAACAAAAAACTGATGATCAAGCTCCACCCGCTCAATCCGAACCTACTCAAGCCGAACCTACTCAAGCCGAACCTACTCAAGCCGAACCTCCAGAACAACCCGCTCCCAAACCAGAAGAGGATGTAAGCCTTTTTGGTGACTTCGGTGTTGGGGTAACTAGGGGGCTTGTAGGTGCTACACAAGGAGGTGTAGAATTTCTTTCTTCAACCGCTGACCTTGTTGCTGATACTAAGTATACACAAGATGTTGCTGCTGGTTTTGAAGATATTAAAAAAGAATACAACCTTGAACCTAAAACCTTTGCCGGTCAAATTGGTGAAATTGTCGGTAACTATGTTCTTCCTGGAATAGCGGCAATACCTTTGGGTGTGGGTGCTGCTGGTCTTTTAGCGACAAGACTAGGAGTGACTATTTTACCTAAAGCCATAAAAGGTGCTGGTGCTTTGTTTGGTATTGGCTTAACTGACGCAGTTGTCTCTCCAAGTGGAACTTCAAGTATTGGTGATGTTCTTGATGTTGGTCCTACGAAGACAACTGAGATTAAGGAGTCCATGAGTGGAAGAGAGCAAGCTACGGCCACTTTGTTAAATAAAGCAAAAATCGGTACAGAGGCAGCAATTGCTGCACCTGTTGTGGGAAAAGCCCTAAAGCTAACTGGGACTGCCGCAAGAAAAGGTTTTGAAGGTCTTTCTCGAATTGCTGAACCTGTTGTTACTCCTTTAGCGGTGCCTCTTCAAAAAACAGTTGAAAGGGTTTCTGATAGAATTGGTCAAGCTCAGTTTTCAGATAATATTTTTGTAAAAAAATTAGACGATTATGTCCTTAGTAATTTACGTGTTAGAGGAAAGCTCACCCCAGAAACTTTTCAAAAGGTAGAGTTAGCGCAGGCACAGGCAAAAACAGTTAATGAAGAACTAAGTGGTAATTTAATTGAGATTGAAAGAGAATTGGCAAAACTACAAAAACCTCTTCTTGCAATATTCTCTACTCGTACAAAGACAGCTAATCAAGATCTTGTTGATCAAGTTAGCGATGCCTTAACTGGTGGTAATCGCGTCATATCAGAAGTTGAATCAAGCATACGTGCTATTGAAGGTAAGATACTTAGAGATGGTACATCTCCAAATTTAGAAAGAGCCCTTGAGAATAAAAAACGTCAGTTAATTAAAGTTAAAGATACGGCTGCTTCTGATGCGATTGATGCTTTGCCTGAACGTCTTCGCGCTCCTGTTATGTTAGCAAGACTTCAAGTTGATAGACTTAGTCAAAAACTATTAGATGTAGATTCTCTTCAAAAAAAATATAGTGGAAAAGCAAACGTTGTTGCGGATGGACTTGAGAAGCAAATTAAGATTGCACAAGAAAACGGTCAAAAAATTCCTGATAACTTAAAAAAGGCGGCAGAAGTTGCTCGTGCTGAATCAAGATTACCTAGTATTTTAGATGATAGGATTTCCGATCTTGATAATGCGGAAAGCATTAGAGATATAATTCAAGATCAAATGGGTCGTTATTTAACTCGTGTTTATAGAAAGGTTGAAGAAAGAGATTTTCTCTTACCCGAAAGCGAATTAAATAGATTAGCTAAAGATCTTTCAAAAAGCACGGACATGCCTTTAACAGAAGCGAGAGAACGAGTAAAGCAATATGCTAGTGAGATTGGGACAGATATAACAACAAAAAAGTCTGTTGATCCGATTCGAGGAGTTCTCGTCCCGAAGGTTCGTATAAACACAGGGATACTGCAACCTCGTAGAATAAAGGATGATCCTGTTCCTAATCTTATGTCTAAAGCTCTAGGAGAGGTTACCGATCCAAGTGTCAGATACGCTAGCACTGTTAAGAAGATGGGTAATTTAATTGCATCAGATAATTTTTATCGAAATTTTGTTAGATCTGGCCTATATGACGGAACAGTTTCAACGGTTCCGAAAAGAAGTGCGGTCACCGGCGATGAGTTTGTTCAACTGGAAGGTTCGAAATTTGGAGCTTTAGGAACTGGTAATCAAGGCAAAGGATTTTTTGTTGATCCAGAAATTGCTAGGGCTCTTCAACGCACATCTTTTCGTGGAGGCACTAGTTTAGGGGGGATATACCTCAACACATTTGGTCGTTTAAAAGGTGCGTCACAATTTGCAAAAACTGTTTTATCAGTTCCAACTCAAGTTAGAAACTTTGGTTCTGGTCCAATCTTTATGCTTATGCAAGGAAATGTTGGTCCTGGTCAGGATGTGTTAGAAGCCGCATCTTTGTTAGGCACAACTCTTCGCAATAACGCATCCATAGGACCTGACTTTTTAGCTAAAAAACTTAGCGGAAGAGATCTTAAAAGGTTATATCAACTTGACGATTCTGGACGTATTCAAACTGAAACTCGTGATATCTTTGAGGATATTCTTGACTCTCAGGGGGTAAAAACAGGGTCTAGAAAAATAGGAGAAGAACAAGTTCCTTTAGTTACAAAAGAAGGAGAAGAATACCTTAATGCAATTAGGGACATAAAACGAAGTCAAGAGCTAGGACTTCTTGGCACCAGCGTTCAAGCAAACGAAATAGCGGCTAACCTTGAAAGAAATTTTGGAGCCGGTAAATTGTATAATGCCTTAAATAAATCTTCTGCTAATATACTTAAATTTGCAGAAAATGTTTACCGTTCATCTGATGATCTATTTAAGGTTGCTCAGTTTAGAGCAGAAAGAGCTAAGTACCAACAGGCTTTCCCCACTCTTCCAATTAGTAAATTAGAAGAATTAGCCGCAGAAAATGTTAAGAATATTATGCCCACATATCCACGGGTTGTTCAAGCTGCTGGCGTTTTACGTGCCGCTCCCTTTGGTAGCTTTGTTTCTTATCAAGCAGAAATAATACGTAATACTGCTAATACATTAAAACTAGGGCTGGATGAAATTGCTAGAGGTAAAAAGACAAATAACGCAACTTTAAGACGTATAGGCACACAACGTCTGATAGGGCTTACAACCGCTTTGTATGTCGTGCCTCAGACTTTGTATGAGACAGGCAAGTTGTTAACTGGTGTTAGTGAAGAACAGATGAGGGCGTTACAGGCAAGTGGGACCGATGCTCCTTGGTCTAAAGGCACCACCAAAATGCCTACTAAAGTTACTAAAAAACCTAATGGCGATGTTGAATTAAGTTTTGTTGACCTATCTTTCTCTTTACCCCTTGACCCTTTAAGAAGAGTTGTTGAAAGAATTATTCGTGAAGTTAATGAAGGACGAATTAAAGAAGAAAATATTGGTAAAACTATTTTTGATGCGTTCTCTGGAGTGGGAGAAGAGTTGTTAGGTACTTTCGCTCAAGAGGCAATTCCGACAGAAAAGATCCTTGATGTTACATACAGAGGCGGTAGAACAAAAGAAGGTCGCAAAATTTATAGCGAGAGCGATTCTCCGCTTGAGAAAGCATCTAAAATTACGGCTCATTTAGCAAGTGCTGTTAATCCCACTACTGTTGAGCTTTTTACTAAACCTGGTTATGTGCCCGAAAACACACCTCCTATTGGTCTTGAACCTGGTGCTATGACCCGCGCTATACAAAAGGCGAAAGGAAAATTTGGAAAGGAAGAATTGCTTGCTGACCAAGTTTTTGGTCTTATGTCAGGACTTAAACAACAAAAATATAGTTGGTTAAGAGGTCTTTCTTTTTCTGGCAGGGAGTTTTCTAGCGAGTTTAGAGAACAGGCTGGGAAAAAGACTTCTTCTCTGTTAGCTGGAGGAAGTGGACTTACTCAAGAAGGACTAGAAGCTAATTACAGGAGATCCTTAAACAATCAATATAGATCTGCTAAACAATTAGCAACTGATGTGCAGGCTGGACTGCTTTGGGGTGTAGATAAATCTGCAATTCTAAGAACTTTAAAAGATGCAAAAGTTCCCTCTCATCGAGCCCTTGTTGATAACAGATTTAGACCAACACCAGCATCATCAACACAACAGTATAAACTAATAAATCAGGCTTTACGAAAAGGCGAAATTAATTTTGTCCCTGACATTGATAGACTTAAAAAAATATATCAAGAGTTTGTTGATAAACCTTTAGTTGATAAAGATGCTTTTAAGCAACCTGAAAGTATTCCAAGAAGAATTTTTGAAGGTGTTGGGGAACTTGTTACACCTTCTCCTGCACAATCGGCTCCGATAGAGCGTCCTCGTAACCGAATACCACCACCCCCACCACCACCGGTTCCGATTCAAACACCACCGACACGAACTAATGTCAACCCTATACTGGTGCCTAACCCTGTTACACGTGGCACTTTTGGACAGCAATGATGAATAGAGATAGACTAATAGACCAGCTTCGCCTCCATGAAGGAGTTGAAAAAACCGTATATGATGACAGCGAGGGGATACCCACCATTGGAGTGGGACGTAACCTACGTGATCGTGGTCTTTCAGATGATGAAATAGACTACCTGTTAAGTAACGATATCGACATCGTTGTCAGAGAACTTGATAATGTAATGCCCTGGTGGAAAGACCTTGATGAGGTGCGGCAACGTGTGTTGTGTGACCTTGTGTTTAATCTGGGTATGCCACGGTTCTCTGGATTCAAGAAGTCCATCTCGTACATGAAACAACAGATGTGGGATCAAGCAGCAAATGAGCTTTTGGATTCCAAGTGGGCTCGTCAGGTAGGCAAACGGGCTGAAAGACTTAGTGAAATGATGCGTACTGGCAACGATTTCTAATCTACATCCCCCCAGTTATCGGCTATAGCCACATCAACCTTGGACGGAACTAATAAATCCACACAAGTCTCCATGATTTCGGCAATATCCTTTTCTTCACCTTCTTTAATACTAAAGCATAGTTCGTCATGCACCTGTAACAGTGGCTGATATCCAGCTTTGTAGCATTCAAGCATGGCTTTCTTGGTCTGGTCAGCTGCTGACCCTTGTATCAACCTGTTTAATGCCTTGTATGTAAAGGCACGTCTAATCATACCCTTACCGCCATAGTTTTTAATTGCGTTATCAAAGTTCATAGGCTTGTTGTATTGGTAGGACTTTGGCTCCCACATATCAAACCGACAACGCCTGCCAAGTATAGTTCTCACCTGACCGGCATTTTGTCCTTGTTTCATGGCGATATCGGCAATATCCTTAACGAAAGGCACCTTAACATGGTACTGTCCAAGAAGCTCCTTTGCTTCGTCTATACTGACCCCTAGAACGCCAGCTAGCTTTTTCTGACCCATGCCATACATAATTCCAAGGTTGACTGTCTTGGCATCCTTACGGCTTATGTCGGCCATGTCTGCCACCATCTGGTGGAAATCGGGGTCACCCTCGTTGTATTCTTGTATAACACCCTCTATCTTGGGATGGCGAAACTTGTCTGGCAAAGATCCACAAAAGTGCACCAACAACCGTGGCTCCTGGGACGAGTAGTCAAAGCTACCCCACTTCTCTCCCTCTTCGGGCAAGAACAACCCTCGTATAAGTTTCTTAATCTCAGGATCACGTGCTGGCATCTGTTGTAGATTGGGGTGAGATGACGAAAACCGGCCAGTGACTGTCCCCCCATCGTCTGATCTCAAGGCATGAAACTCTGCATGTATTCTGCCTTTGTGTTCGTAGTTTAGAATTGTCTCAATGAAAGTACTCTTAGCTTTGTCCAACTCTCTTAAACGCACGATCTTCTTAGCAATCGGATGTGAATGTTCATTTAAAAACTGTTTTGTAAAAGAAGGTTGGTCTGTTTTAGTTTTGTTGTAGTGCAAGTCTAGACTGTCAAAGACCTGTGCAACCGAAGCTGCTGCCCACGGTTCAAGTTCCACGTTTGTTTCTTTATATATTTTCTGCCATAAGCTGTTGTAAGAAGAGTTTAATTTTTCTTTTGCCTGTTCTGCGATATCCAGATCAACACGTACCCCCCTGCGGCGCATTTCTAATACGACAGGGATCAGCCCTGTCTCTAGTTCAAAGACTGATGTCAGTTCTTCTTTGTTGATTATCGCACTTAAATGTTCCCACAAACGTAGTGTTAGCACGGCATCCATCTCGGCATATTCCCCAACAAACTGTGATGGCATACGCCATAGATCGGCTTTAGCATCGAACCCAAACTCAGCCGCTCTTTCTTTTAGTGTCCTTTCGTCTTTACGCATATCAAGGTAATGCTTGCCAAGGGCATCTAACGAGTATGAAAATCTGTTCTCGTCTACAAGAGGCGCGGCAATCATCGTATCGATAATTTTACCTTGAACCTCGATACCTTCTGTCTGCAACCAACCCGCATCATACATAGCGTTGTGCATAATCTTAGGTATGTTAGGAGTAGCAAGCTGTTTTTTAACCCACCGCAGAACGATGTTCTTATCTATGTTACCACCACCAGCATGAGCGATAGGGTAGTATCCTGCAAAGTCACCGGCAGCGATAGCAAATCCTACGATGTAGCCATCCTTGTATGGCCAACCAGGACCACGTGTCTTGATGTTTGGATCACAGGTCTCAAGATCTATGGCCATGTTTTTGCTGTTGGTTAAGTCAGGAAAAACATCAGGCGGTTGCCATGTCGTATCGTAGACGTAATTAAACTCGTAGTTAGTTGTCATTTTTCTTGTTCCATTTTTCAAAATACATCATGTCAGATGCTCTTGTTAGAAGTTCATTAGCTAATCTAACCATATCAGGTGCAGTCATGTCTTTTTTATAAGCCTTTCCATCAATGACTATATTAAGAGTTTCGTTTGTTGGATAAACCAAGATGGTTTTCATAGCATTAACTCCTGAAAATATGTTTTTGTTTGAGGTTCTATAATGTGAAGTTTCTGTTTGGCTCTGGTAACACCAGTATAAAACACACGCCTTTCATCATCGATATCACCGTACTTATTCGCGGCATAAGATGTGTCACTCAATAAAATTATATTATCGTCTTCACCACCTTTCATACGATGTATTGTGGAAACTTTAATTCTTGGATTGGAGAGACCTTTAGATCCCTCTCTACGCAAAACCGCATCAAACTTTGCACGAGTGCCATCGTTCACACCTTTGATAACCTCGAACCACGGCATGTTGTTGGTGGCTAAAAACTTATCGCTCTCTTGTAACGTTGTTATTGTGTGAGGTATTTCTGGATCTAACGTGTCAAGAAAAGAAGACGCTCCTCTTTTTAAGATCTTGTTGTTCTTGGGCATCTGTTCATACAAACTTCTAATCGAATTGAGATCCACCTGATCACCACTAGCTAAGTTCTCCCATGTAACTTTAGCTGTTAAGATTCTCTGTGATATATTTGTGTTACCGTTGCTGTCCTCGTACAAGTATCCATTTTCGCTTAACTCTTGCATGATAGGAACCAACAATCTATTAGTTCTGCCCATAATCGTCCAAGATCCTTGGTCTAAATTTAAGTCCCAGACATTAAGATTGAATGATATATTTCCGTCTTGATCTGTTGGCTTCCAGGTCTTCTGATATCTGTTTTTAATCCGACAAACAATAGACTCTGCAAGAGCGTGAACCTTACGTGGAACACGATAGCTTTGATCTAAAACTATTTTATTTTCTGTGCATCCAGTAAACCTTGAGACTTCTACTCCAGCCCATCGATGGATAGCTTGGTCATCATCTCCTGCATAGAAAACACGACTAGCTGTTTGTTTAAGTCTACGAACCACAGCCCACTGTAATGCGGTTAAGTCCTGTGCCTCGTCTACTATTAACGCCTCTATCTCTGGAGCAGAGCCTTGCCCTTCAGCAAAAAGAGATAGCATATCAGCAAAATCAAACTTTTCTTTTTCCTGTTTGTATATTTTTATATTTGCATCTATCTGTTCTTGTAAAGTCCAATGCATTGTTGGATTGTTTATGCGTTTAAACTCGCTTTCTAAACTGGTCTGTCGAGCACGAGACAGTTCAATACAACGAAGGTATGGATTACTTGTTGTTGTCAAACCTGTAGAATCATCAACCTCTGCATCAAAGTTAAGGTTGTGGTGCATACTTCTACCAATCTCTTTATAGTCCTCTGATCCCATAACCTGGCTAGAGGAAAGACCAAGAGCATGGTAACAAGTTGAGTGAAGCGTTCTAAAATGCGGTGTCTCTTCCTTGCTTAATGAAAGATCTGAGCCAGCTCTCTCTCTAGCCTCTTGAATTGATTTACGAGAGAAGGAGCAAAACGCTATCTGGTGGGGAGGTATACCATCCTCGCCCATCAAATCCCTGATAACTTGCATCAGAGTGTATGTTTTACCGCACCCTGGTGGACCAAAGTAAAGCTGTTCAATCTTCCGCATTAACTAACTTCACACTTAACTCTAATTAGATAGTGCATTTTAAAGTCTCTTCTCTTTCGGTTAATTCATTGTTTTTTAACTCCTTTTCTATTAGGAGTTCTATGAATCTGCTTACTGAAATTTTTTTACTCTTTGCAAGATTTTTAAATCGTTTTGCCGTCAGACCAGAAATCCTTAAAGAAAAACGGCACTCAGGTGAACTCCTTACGGGCGAGGGTAACTTTAAATTTGGAAACAATTTTTGCGCTTCTTCTTTCGTCAAAGGCGTTACATGTGTTATCATCCGTTCAAGTTTTTCTAATCGTTTGAGATGATACGCCGATAACGGATACCCTTGCTTAGTCTTAGCATCAAACGTGAACTCTTGAATTGTAAAATAACGCCCATCTCTTGTTAAAAACAAGTTTTCGGCTATTCTCACGCTTGTTTCTGTATTGTAAGTTTTATGTCCAATTATTCTTTTGGTCATAATTACGCTTCACCTTGCCATGCGTTGTCTTTCATCCAAGCACGAACGAGGTCTTCCTCCCAACGTATACCTTGTCTCTTTGGTTTCTTCTTACCATTCTCCATCTTAAAAGCAGGACCAATACGAGTAGGGTCTGGAAACGTACCCTCCTTCAGCCAGCGATAGATTGTTGTCCTATCGACTTGTAAAATTTTAGCCACTTCATCTATCTTTAAAAAATTAGAAGGGGATGTCGTCATTTTTAATATTCTCCATTGTTGGTAGTTTTACTTCAGTAGGAACGTCCTGTTCATCAAAGGTTGGAATCTTCCAACACCTCACTCTCATTTTTTTACCTGTGTATGTGTCCTTCCAAGATAAACGAGCACTCTTTTCTCCTCCCAGTTCAGATAATCGCGTCATGAGAATACCGCGCTTGTTGCGATACTTAATAAAACCTTTTTGTTCTAAGAATCTTTCAAGACCCTCTGGTTTAAAATAGATCACGTTTTGATCCTCATCCGTCCATGCTTTGCCTATCGTTACCTCTGACGGATCCTGGGCTGTTAGCCTGCCAGTGCAGTATTCAATAACGAAATCTTTAAATTGGCCGCGCTCTGTGTCTTCTTCTGACACCTCGATAACAGAAGCTGTCTGCATCAATGTGTTAAGAGCATTAGTCCAATCCGCTTGTTTCGGTATTGGTGGCATAAAGTGCAGTTGTTCCATGCATGCTCGTTGGAACTGTAGCGGAACCTGTAGTTGTTCTGTCGATAGTTCTACAGTCCTGCCATCAATACTAACGAACCAGACACGAGGATCAGATTCCAGTACACTTAGACCATTGATCGTGAGCACCGGACCACCGTCAATACCGTGCTTTCTTTTCTTGCATATCTCACGGTTACAAAATGATTTTAATGGGTGCTGGTTGCACTGATATTGATAGTCTTTCTTTTCCTGCTGCTTTTGTAGCTGTAACAATTCACGTGAAGACAAAGGTGGAGTACATGCCTGTATGTTTATCTTCTCAACTTCTTTCTTCCACTTGTCTGGGTTACGTTTTTTCTCTTGGGTACAAGCGTTAAATATAAAAGTATTACGATTGCCCTCTCCAACACCCTCACGTATTAGTGATTGCATACAGGGGGGACAGTCACTAAACCCATCTTCAAATACACCAAAGTCTTGATGCATGAGAGTATGCTTATCCACCTTGTTGGATTCACCATGGTCTAAAAAATCTCTAAGACTAAAAGCGTTTCCAGTTTTATCTAAACCATACCTCATTGTTTCTGAGTGATCGAAGTAAGGTAAGTTTATAAAGTTGCCTGTCTCTCCTCGATCAACTTGTATCGTAGTTTGTTTTGGAAATATCTCTGCACTAGCATGACCTAGTATTGAAGCCATTTCTTCAAGAGCCTCACGGATTAAAGTAGCTTCAGTGCGTTCTTTTAAGAACACATACAGATGTGCGCCCCCCGACTTTGATCTACAAATTGTCAGTGGCATCTTTAGTTTTATTATTTTTTTATTTAAGGCAACTAGATCCAATGGATATGTATCAATATCGATTACACCAAAAGAACATAGATTATCCACGTCAATTGGTATCGCTCCAACGCCTAGCGTTCCATCAAGGTGCTGTTGAATCATATCATTGTCCAGTGCACCCTGTCTTACTCGACTCTTTGCTTCTTGTTTTCCATTACGTCCTCTTGGTCCAAGTTCTGTGTGACCGTGGGCAATAGAAGATCCAAGAAACAATTGTCGGAATCTCTCTGCATTCGACAATTACTTTCTCCCAAAAAAGTGCGAGGCCACCGGCTAGACGATGACCTCGCTGCACCAGAATCAGAACGGTATGCTGTCGTCTGAGTGGCTGGAATCGGGAGGTGTTCCAACCTCTTGCTCTGGTACCGTTTTGACCTCGCCATCAGATACACTTTGACGGAAGGTCTTCACCTCATTATATAAAGCAGGATCTTCCACAATACCAACTTTTTCAACAGTCCAGTTGTAATATGACTCGTTGTTTTTATTAGTCTCCTCTACAGATTTTAATTTCCATATAGTTCCATACAAAGGAAGACGTTTGCTTTCACCCTTCATTTTTACTGTCTGCATAAGAATTTGCGTCTTCCAACGGCGGCTAACCTTTAGTTGAGTTTTTACCATGCTAATAATAGCTGGAGCCCAACCGCTTTCTGTTTGAACTAACACATAACTCTCGTCTGTTTTAACGAGTTCATTGCCGTTAGGTAGTGTTTCACGAGCACCCTCTCTAGTTGCCTGTTTAACATCTTGACTGTCTGCGCTAAGTTCTTGAACAAAACCACCACCCTGGTCACGAGGTATCCATTCGTTATATTTAGTGGATTGATACCCAACAACGACATTGACACCATCCTCTGCTGCATATCGTTCACGTGTTACGGTGTTAAATATATCACCCGCAGATATGCCCTCGATAAATTTAGGGTCTGTCTTTTTTAGCTCTGGTGATAAAGCCTGCACTAATTGAATACGTGGTATCGTTAGCTCATCTGTGTTGTAATCTACACCATCACCGGCATCTGCTAACATGTCTTCCATTAAAGCGGCTGGAAGATTAGATTCTTTTTTTGTAATTTTTGTAGCCATTTTATTTCCCCTTTACGAAAGCTGTTTGTGCAACGTATGCACCATAGTTGTCTAAGTTAATTGGATCCCCACTTTGAACCCTTTCTTTGATGTAGGCTTTTAAGCTGCTTGGATGCACAAATGTTTTCTGTGTGGGTTCCAACCCCTGTTGTCTGAGGTTGTCCATAACCGCACCAGCTTCGTTGTCCTGACCCATGCCAAAATTAATTCGCACTTCGTTCTTAATGAGGTCTCCGTCACCGTTGGCTCTGAGTTCCGCAAACGCTTGTTCCTGTTTATCTTTTGGAATAGATGCATGCACCACTGGTTTGATGCTCACCACGGCGTTTGCCGTTTCAAATTTTTCAACTCCCATCTCACCCATCTTCATGGGAATAAGTTCTTCCGTTAGTTTTCGTTTCTCTGCTTTGAGACTTTTGACAGCCTCTTCTGCTTGTGTAATATCAGCATCGAGCCTTTGTGTTTGTTGAACCAGGTTGGTCAGCGTTGACCCACCCTCATCCGTTATATTTTGAAACTCATCAGCATCTGCTACCATTTCTTCAAATAAGTTTTTCATTTTCACCTCGTTATAAGTACATGCCCTTCGGCTTTCTGGTTGACATCTGTTACAGCAATATGCAATAACAGATTATTGTTTAAGGGAGAATGCTATGACTGTCAACTATAATTTTAAAACTAAACCATATCAGCATCAATTAGATGCAGTTAAAGAAGCTGATCGTAAAACGGCGTTTGCTTATTTGATGGAGATGGGCACAGGAAAATCCAAATGTTTGCTTGATGACGCAGGGATTTTATACGCCCGTGGAGAAATAAATTTTCTTATGGTTGTGGCACCAAAAGGTGTGTATCAAAACTGGGTTAACTCAGAGATCCCTGCACATTTATCCGATGACATTAAAAGAGAAGTGATTCGATGGGTTCCAAGTCCAAATAAAAAACAAAAGGAAAAATTAAATTCTCTTGGTAATATTAAATCTGAACATCTTGTTATCTTTGTTATGAATGTAGAGGCGTTTTCCACCAAGAAAGGTAACGACTTTGCCCTAACCGTGGCCTCGATGCGAGGCAACAGAGGTATGATTGCAGTTGACGAAAGCACCACAGTCAAAAACCACAAGGCCAAACGCACCAAGAACCTCATAAAAATAGCACACAAATTTTATTATCGCAGAATCTTGACCGGTTCTCCAGTAATAAACAATCCCATGGATCTTTACAGTCAGTTCCATCTGTTATCAAAACATATTCTAGGGTGTAATAACTTTTACACTTTTCAAAACAGATACGCCTGGTTACAAAAAGTTTCAGGCCAAAGCCATACATACCAGCAGATACTTGGCTATCGAAACCTTGATGAACTATCCGACAAGATCAAGAACTTCAGCTTTCGTGTATTGAAAAAAGACTGTCTGGATTTGCCGCCCAAAACGTACACCGTCAGGCATGTACCACTGTCCACGGAACAAATAAAAATGTACATGGATCTGAAACGAGAAGCCATGATCATCTTGGAAGATGACTTGGTATCAGCCCCTCAGGTCATAACCCAGATGCTTCGGCTGCAACAGGTGCTGTCGGGTCATGTTCGCACGGACGATGGTGAATTAATTGAGATACCCAACAAACGAATTGATGCTTTGCTTGACACGATTAGTGAGATCGAAGGCAAGGTTTTAATCTGGTCACGCTTTCGATATGACATACAAAAGATTACTGAAACATTGAACAAAGCCTATGGTCGAGGTTGTGCTCGTTCATATTACGGAGACACATCCGATGCAGACAGACAACAAATCATTGACAGCTTCCAAGACAAAGACTCGCCGCTAAGATTCTTTGTTGGTAATCCACAGACCGCTGGCCTTGGTTTAACTCTTACCGCCGCTAACACTGTAGTGTATTATTCAAATGACTTTAACCTCGAAACACGGATCCAGAGTGAGGATCGTTGTCACAGAATAGGGCAAAACAATCCAGTGACGTATGTTGATTTAATAGCACAAGGCACTATTGATGAACGCATTGTCAAAGCGTTGCAGAACAAATTAGATTTAAGTGCAAAGGTTTTAAAAGAGGAGCGTAAAGAATGGCTCGAACTAACCCCAAAGAAATAAGTCAATTGATGACAGACTTTAAACGTTACAACATGCCAAAGTCAGAGGCGGCAAAGAAATTGGCTAAGAAAACAGGCTTACATGTAGGGATAGCACGAGCCTTATTGGTCGGTGTTGATCCAACCAAACTACCTATGACATCAGGTAAAAAGAACAGAAGTAGGTGGTGGGAAAGTGATTGAAGTTATATCTTTGGGCGCGGGTGTTCAGTCAACAGTCATGGCTTTGATGGCAGCGCAAGGTGAACTCAGCCCCATGCCTGCCTGTGCTATTTTTGCTGACACAATGTTCGAACCTCAAGGTGTGTACGACCATCTAAACTGGTTAGAAAAACAGGTTCCTTATCCGGTCTATCGTGTTTCAGCGGGGGATATAAAAGATCATCACCTCAAGGGGATAGGAACTAGAAGTAACAATGCTTTTTCAACAATACCTTTTTACACAGAGAAGGGTGGGTTGGGCAGAAGACAATGCACCTCAAACTATAAAATTGATCCGATCCGTAAGAAGTTGCGTGACCTTTTAGGATTGAAGCCCCGACAACGAGCCCCAAAGAAAACAGCCGTAAGACAATGGCTAGGTATAAGCACTGATGAAGCCATGAGAATGAAACCATCAAGAGATCTCTGGGTTGAGAACACATGGCCATTGATCGACTCAAGAATGTCAAGGCAAGACTGTATTAAATGGTTCGACAAAAGATACCCTGGAAGAACTCTTGCCAAGAGTGCTTGTATCGCTTGCCCATTTCATAACGATCTGATGTGGCGTGACATGAAAAAAGATGACCCACAATCTTTCAATGAAGCAGTTGAGTTTGATAAAGCCATTCGTAACAAGGGTCGTAATAATGGAAGACAGTATGTTCATCGATCTTGTAAACCCCTTGATGAAGTAGACTTTAGAAGTCTTGAAGACTTGGGCCAGCTTAATCTATTCAACAACGAATGCGAGGGGATGTGTGGGATTTAGTGTGCTTCAGCGTTTGCCCTGCGTTCTTCTTCTTTCTCGATGAGAAATGCTAGTTCGTTTGCAAGAGATCTTCTGTCCTCTTCCGCAAGAATACTTAATAGCTTGTGTGCTTGTCGCGGCAAAGCCACGTTAATTAAATCTACTTTCTGTTTCTGCATCTTACTCTCCTAATCATATGGATGGGCATCAAGTTCCCAACCCAACTCCGATAAAACCTTTTCAATCTTTTCTAATGCAACCCCACCAAAACCTTGTTCAATAGTCCTAAGAGTGTTCACTCCTATACCAGTTTGTCTTGATAATTGTTTTTGAGTCAGCTTTAATTTTACTCTCTCCTCCTTAACTAAAGCCCCTATCCAATGACTTTTTATCATCAATAATTCTCCGGTGAATCTTCATCCATGTACCATTCCACGCCAACTAATCGATTAAGACACACAGAACAAACCACTTCACCTGTTTCTAACAAGTGGGCTGTGGAATGTCCACATGTAAATACCAACGTACTTATACTCTCTCTATCGGCAGGCTCTACATCCTTGTTGGATTTCTTAATAGGAGGAAACTTAATCACGTTATCCTTATTCATCTTTGCTCTCCTGATAAATCATCTTGTCTTTTTCATCCATAACAACAACAAAGTTATTTTTCTTGACTTCTTTTCTTGCGTAAGAGATAGCCAGGGTACGGCTTTCAATTAGGCTCACCACTGGTATTGGACTCTTGCGGTTGTAAATCATCACCTTGTATCTTTTCATGACTCAAATGCTCCTTTGAAAATAAAGCAATGTTTCCAGCAAGAGATCGTCTTTCGCCCTCGCATCGGAAAGGATAGACCATGTGGTTAAGCCAGCTAGGAAAGATAACCATGCGTCCTACCTTTGGCTCTATCGATAGTACCTTGGTTGGTCGTAGCTCTAAATCAAAACCTTGCCCCATGGGTCCATTAACAAAACTAATCGCACCATCGAGCATGCCCGATGCACCTTTCATGCTGGTAGCCTTTTCGTTTCGCATGTTCTCAGGGATCTTTGTCCATAAAACAAACGACATGGCACCAGTGTCTGGCCTTAGTTTGCCGTGATCATGTAGAGGGTTGTAGTCGTTAGCAAAACTGTGGACAGACCACATCTCATTGCAGTGTGCAGCTACATGCAGTTCTTGATTGCTTGACGATATGCTTTCCTCGAAAAACTTTGCATACTTCATGGCAAAGGATTCCACGATCCCATGAAACTGTTCGAAGATGTCTGACTCCTGCCTGTTTAGTTTGAGTTGTGCGCCTGTTTTAATCTGACCTACTAACTTGTCCGAGAAGTCATCGTCCTTAACTTTGCGACTAAATACTTTGTCAACTTCTGCATCCAAGGATTGAACAAAGTCCAAAGGAACAACTGCTTCCATGACAAGGAAATCGAAGACCGGATGGTTCCTGACCTTAACCTCAATGTCTTTGGTCATGTTCTTTAATCCTCCTCATGGACGCTTGGTAGTTCGCGGATCGGTGCAAAGCCAGCATACGTCACGGTGTTGCCAATCTCCAACCTCTTGCCATGGTACTCTTCGTAGTGTTTCACGAACCTCTGCATGTCAACATCTTCTTCTAGGTATATCGGCATGTAGTCCTTGTTCCTGTCGATATAGCTAAACGGTGTGATACTATTCATACGCATGCCCATGTTTACCAATGCGAAGGTAGGTACTTCCAACCAACCATGTGCGCTGTCTTCGTGAAATGTAAAAACCATTAGTCCTTCTCCTCCCATTTATATAAACCGTGACTATTAAGAATAGATTCTATGACATCACCTTCTCCATTAAACTCCTCCTGCGCCCAATCGCTGTAACGCTCTTCTGATTCATCAAGATAAACCCCTGTCTCTCCATCCGCTGAGTATTCAGCAAAGCTGAACGCTAAGAGTCTCCTCTCAGCAAGTTCAGTGTACAGGGAAACCCAAACTTCTGAGGGTAAATAAATTTTAGTGTCTTTAAGTACAGCAATATGTCTTTCCATCACACAATCTCCGCTTTGCTTATCCAAACCCACGCCTGTACCCACGCTCCAGATCCATCTTCAATAACGTCTACTTTAGCGTCAGGATCTACATGTATAATCGCGTAGGACTGAGTGTTCGCATCAAAAATTCTTTCCGCATGTCTCACATATTTATCCATTTTTTCCATCACACATTCCTTTAATAGTTCTCTATGGTATCTTCTAAAGGGATCTGTAAAAGACCTTGAGTTGTGGCCTCAAACGCCTCCTCTGAAGTTAGGCCCCTGATACGGCGGCTAATCCCCTCCAGGATATCGTCACCTGTAAGGTCCGAACCATCCTCGTTCTCATGGTCCACCGAAAAAGATAAACTCAAAACACTGTTATATTTCTTTCGCATCACGCGACCTCCTCATAAATTACCTTAAAACCGGAAGCCTCAATAAAATCTAGAGCGTCACTCTCTATTGCATCTCCCCAATCTACCCGACCATCGTCTTCGGGTTCAACCCAACCCAAAGACTCGGCAAAGGACAAGGTCTCAGCAAAACAACTGTAGACATACTTCTTTTCCATTGTCTCTACTCCCAAAACTGTTGAAATGATCCGCAACCCTCGTAGCCTTCGTCTATCCAACCGCCTGTTACTTCTAACTCTGGCCAGTCTTTTATGATCCTGCGAATGACAGGTTCTGGTGTTGCCCACGCTGTATCAAATTCGTAAGTAGCAACCATAAAATCTGGTGTCTCCCATACTTCAACAGGCTTATCTTGATTTGCATTCCACTTGGTTCCCCAGTGTTTGGGTTGCCAGTCACGCCAAGTGGGGATCCCCTTCTCCGCACATTCCTTGCGCTCCTTCTCCCCCAAATTCTCACGAAACATGTTTGCTGGTGGCGGTATGATCTTCTCAAAATCCATGTGCTGACCAACGTGTTCCACGAACCTTGTAACTTCTTCCTTAGAACCAGAAATCTCTAACTTATTGCTTGTCCAATTTGGCATCACTTCTCTCCCTCAAAACTGTTTGGAAAATCTTCATCGTACTCAGCTCTTGCCCACTCAATTAAACGTGCCTCAAGAAAATCAAAGTCGTGACTGTTGATTGAAGAACGATCCATAGGTAATAGCCAACCATCTCCCTCAGATCT
>CEOT01006038.1_pt1 | contig 19709 bp, 23 predicted proteins | sample 530671 | NCBI WGS metagenome assembly CEOT01 (sample SAMEA2620852, study PRJEB7988) | marine metagenome | isolation source: saline water (ENVO:00002010), including | reverse complement strand
ACGACAGGTAAGAATATAATTTCATACTCTCGTCTACTTGATGAAACTAACTGGGGATATACCTACGGTGGAGAGATAGATCTCACAGCCAACTTTGCGGCTATTGCAGGGGGTTATGATGATCTAGTTGCGATTGGTTCTTTCGACAATTATCTTGTTGCTTTTCTTAGAAACAATATCATCTTATATAGCAACCCAGACGATCCTTTTAATCTAGCTATTGAGCAGATTATTACGGGTGTAGGGTGTATAGCAAGAGACAGTGTTCAGAATATAGGTAATGATATTTATTTCTTATCTGCCACTGGAGTACGGTCATTACGGCAAAGTATCTACGCGGGAAATAAAGCAGAATTAAGGGACATCTCTACGTTAGTTCGCAGAAATTTTTTAGTAGACGTAGCCTCTTCAGAAGCGGCGTTACCTCAGATTAAATCTAACTACGACCCAGAAGAAGGGCAGTATTGGTTAAAGTCTCCTAATGGAGATATTTGGGTGTTTGATATGCACTCGCTTGACCCACAAGCCCCAATAAGAATTACAAAGTACACAGATACGTTATGGGATAGTTTTACTTATAACGAAGGGGAGACTTATATTGGTTCTTGTGGAATGGTGGGTAAGTATAGTGGGTATAGTGATGATGCTCCTACAGATAGCGGAACTTATTCTTGTATATGGCGGTCTAATCCGGTAGATTTTGGTTCCTCTAAACTTAAAGTCTTAAAAAAGATAACTGCGGCACTGATAGGAAATACTACAGATAATGTAGCGATCACGTATGCCTTTACAGAGGGCGGTTCTGGAGAAGTAAGTTTTACTTTAGGTAACGAAAGAGGAAACTCTAGGGGAACAGGAGATACCGCATCTGGAGCACAAGGAAAATGGGGAACCTCTGAATGGAATGTCGCTGAATGGGGTGGGGGGTCTGAGACAGTATATAATTTAAGCTCCTCTGTTCAACATTCAGGTAGAGCACTGAAACTAGGAAGTCGTTTTACATCAAATGGGTTTAGAATTGCAATAGAGCAATTTTCTTTGTTCGTCAAATTAGGGCGAGAAGGTAGATAAGAATGTCTAATTATACTAGAGTAGAAAATTTTACAGCCAAAGATAGTCTCGAATCTGGTGATGCAGAGAAGATCATTTCTGGGGCTGATATAGATTCAGAATTTAATGCGATAGCAACTGCCATTGCAACAAAAGAAGATACTGGTGGAGTTATTCCTTCAGGAACAAAAATGTTATTTGTTACCTCTTCTGCTCCTACGGGGTGGACTCTGGTTACTACTTATGATGATGTCGTACCTATTATTCAAAATGCCGCTAGTATAGCTACAGGAGGTAATTGGACAATCGGAACGTCAACTCTTCAAGGTGCGTCGACATCTCACACACATAATTATAATCATACACACGGTATAGGTAATCACGTTCACGCAATAAATAACCATACCCATAGTGACGGTAATTATTCTATTACTTTAACTAATGGGATTAATACTGGTGACGGGGGTCAATACGGAAGTAACAATGCAAGTATTAGTGTAAGTGGTAATTCCGGTAATCCTAATAACTTACCTAATACAGACAACCCCGCAAGCGGTAATACAAGTAATCCAAATTCTGCAACAACCGGATCAACGACAAGTAATGTTGTCCTTAGTGGTAATGCGGTAGACGGTAATTGGCGACCAGCTTATCTTAATACAGTAATTTGTTCAAAGAACTAATGCAGACCAATATACTAACAGAGAAAAAATATAAGAACGCCTTTAATTGTAAGCGGTGTCCTCAAACATCTAACGAGTCGGGTTGTCCTGCTTGGTGGGAACAGATGTGGACAGATCAGGCAACAGGGGAACAAGCATTAAATAAAGGTTGTGGTTTCTTTATGGCCCAGGCGGTAATTGTTTCTTCGGCAAATGAAGCGCGAAGACCTGCGGCAGAAATAAGTGCAATGCGCGAAGAAATAAAGGACGGCGTTCAACGAGCAACTACTGCTGTCTTAGAGTTTTATAAACAAAAAGCGATGTCCTCTAGCTTAGAAGATGTAGGGGGACATTACCAACAGGAATTTATTTTGGGAAATGGATATAACGATCCCAACGCTAGTATGGAGAGAAAAGATGGCAAATAGTTTTAACTTAGGCGACTTTGCTAAATTTGGTAGAGGTGGAGACGATACGATAGCTCACGTAGCAACAGGAGAACGTGTTATCCCCAGAGGAATACTTGATAGTAGTCTAACAAAAAAGATTAATGCTCGTATGGAAGCTATGGGATTAGATCCAGAACGGTATATAGTCGGTAACGAAAATAACTCTATAAACCCACACACACAACAACCAGAGTTTGGTATTCTTCCGTCGTCGGGTAAGAAGAGGTATCTTCGGTATTGGCAAGACGACTTTAGAGCCAAGATAGATCCACTAGAGTATGCGACTACTACATATCAAGGGCCATTTGGAACAACTACTGTGGGGCCTGGGGGAATTAGCGTAGACCCTTCTAAAGATCAATTAGCTGTTTCAGAACAATTCCAAACTTTAGGCGATAAATTATTACGATATCTTAACCGTCAGGGTTTTAAACGGGATGATGCGGCTAGGAGACTTATGGAAGGATACGAGCAAGATCCCAGAAGTCGTCAAGATTACGAAACACTTTATACTGCGGGTTTGGGAGATATGGATGCGATGATGGCCGGAAGAGATGAAAGCAGTAGTGGTAGTCTCCTCGGAAGATTGGGGGGCGGTACTGCTAGCGAGAACATCTTAGGTGCTAGGAGGAGAGGTGATTTACTTGCTAGACAAGCATTACGGACGGGCGCAGTAAGCGCAGGTAATCGGCAGTACGAAGCAGGTAGACAAGCATTAGCGGCTTTATTGGGTCAATCAGATGCGCTCCGTACATCAGGACAGCAACGTACTCTTAGGGATATTGCTGCCTTACAAGGAATTAGATCTTCTCAATTCGCTCCGCTACAATTAGCTAGTAGTGGTGTACAACCAGCATTAGGTTTGGCAGGAGCATTAACTGGGTTTGATGTCGGTAAGGCTCAGGCTTGGGGTGAGGCTGGATTGCCATACGCTTTAGCAAAAGCTCAAGGTAGTCCTGGGATATTGGGTACATTAGCAGGGGCAGTTGCTCCAGCAGTAGGGGCTTACTTCGGTGCGGGAGGCGGTATGCCAAGTTTCTCAAACCCCTTTGGTGGTGGCGGTAGTCTGGCCCCTCCTACTAGCGCGGGACAATATATTTGCCATGTGGCCCGACTAGTTTTTGGAGAAGATAACCCAGAATGGATAGCGTTTTACTTCTGGAAAGAAGAAGTCGCACCAAAATGGTTTAAAACGCTGTACAACCGTTACGCAAAACCGATTGCGGAGTGGATGAAAGACAAACCGAAATTGCAAAGCATCGTAAGAAACTGGATGCGTAGCAAAATCAACCGAAGGAGAATGATAAATGGCATGGCGACCGTTAGCACAACCACAACTACCTGACTTTTATCGAACAGAGTTAGCTAATCAACAGCTACTCGGTAACGCTCTGAAAGAAGGTTTTAATTTAATAACCCACAAAGTAATAGAGAATGATCTTGCTGAGAGGTACGGCCCCAATTTATATTCTCCAGAAGCCTTACAAGAGCGGGTAGTTAAGTACTCGATAATTAACCCAGAACTAGCAAAAATGTTTTCTAACCAACTGTATACCTCAGAACTTGCAAAAAGTCGCCTACAGACGGCAAAAGAATCAAAAGATTATAAAGATGATCGTGCAGAAATGGCTATTATACGTAATCTAAATACTACGAATAGTCAGTACTTGTCGGTAGAGAACGCACTTACAGCTAATGAAGAGGCAAGAAGGGCTTTTGTAGCAGATAACATGGTGCTACACGGAGGAACGCCAGAATATAAAAAGGAACTTGACCTATTTGATAAAAAAGATGAGGCGTTAAGGAAACGGTTCAGTGTATTAGAACGTAGTTTGGAGGAGTTAGGCAGCAAATATAAGGCTTTAACGGGCAACGAATTTTTTACAGGTGGTTTTGATATTCCAGAAGCCCACTCTGTAACAAGCGAGTTTGGTACGTCGGAGAAGAAGAAGAAGACCGGAGAAAATGAACTGTTTAAGACGGATGATGAGGCGCTTACAGAAACAGGGGAAGGAGACGAAGAAGAAGAAAAGAAGTCGTTATGGACGAGATTTCAAGACAATAGGCGTATCCTAGCGGAGAAAAGGAAACTTACGGCGCAGATTCAAGGAGATGCGGAGTTGCGGAAAGAGTATGAGACAAGCCCAGAACTTAAAAAAGAGTTTTCAAACTTTTCTGTGTATACTAAGGCTTTAGTAGAGGCGGCATTTCAGGAGGCGGGTTCGGGAGATACAGAATGACCACCTACCAAGGGTTACAGAACGATAACCAGTTCATAAACTCTGGGATTAAAACATTAAGGTTACTTGACCGTCTTCCAGATATGAAGATGGAAGATACCCCAGAGTACCGAAGGGCAGTTGTTGACCAACTCTTAGAGGAAAAAAGGTGGGGAGGATTAGCGACAGAAACAACGGGTATGAACCTAACCTCTGTCCTAAGACAAGGACGGGCTTTTTCAGACGCAACTCCAGAACAGGCGCGACACTTGTTTTATGTTGGGAATCAGATACAAAAGCTACCTAATCTTTTTGAGGAGGGTGCTCCACCAGCATTTGAAAACATTAAGGAGCACGTTGCGGGGGCAGCAAGCGATCCAGTTAATTTACTTGGGGCGTTTATGGGCTTCCAGACGGCGGGGGCTTCCGGTGCGGCGGCTCTTGCGACTAGGCAAGCGGCACAAAGAGGTGTTGCTAAGTATATCGCCAACCGAGCTAAACTTGCTTTCCAGAAACCCGTACTAAAAGCCTTTGCAGTCGAGTCAGCAATTACTGGTGCTGGCGGTACAGCGAAGTCCTTATCCCAACAGACAGACAGAATAGGTTTAAACTTCCAAAAAGAATTAGATCTAGGGGATGCTTTATTTGTTGGAGCAATGGAAGGGCCATTAGCTGTCGGTTTCGGGGGGAGCTTTAATACTGCGGTAGGGGCACTTTCTCGTTCTATAGATAATAGTGTTGGGGATACGGCTGCTGCTCAGTGGATGAAGAATAATCTTCTACCTAAATCTTACAGGGATGAGACTTCTACACACATTTTAGAGGAAGTTCAGGGGATTAGTTCCGAATTTAATTATCGCGCTCAAGTCGCTGCTAGAGATCTAGAACGTAGTATTAATAAAAATACAACCAAGAATAATAGAGACGGGGTTATTCGGGATGTTATGTCTGTTTTGCGAGGAGATCGTAAAGTAGGCCACCCTAACAGAGATCATTACCCCTTTTATCGTCCTAGAGGAGTGTATAATAAACTCCACCCAGAGATACAAAAAGCTACTGACACAGCTAGTACAGTTATTAAAGATGCTAGAAGTCACGCCGCTAATCTACCTAATGTATCTCCAGGGTTTCGCCAGATATTTGACAGTCCAACATGGCTTAAAGACGGTTATGCTAGATTAGTTTACGAAGTCTTTTCTGTTAATAAACGGGCTGTACCCTTTGATAAATTTTTAGACAAGAATCCAGAAGTTATAGACGAGCTAATTTCTGCGGTAAGGCAACCCAAAGGGGATCGAAAGAAAACATGGTTTGCTTCTCTGAAGGAAAAGTATCCTCACTACACCCAAGGCTTAACGAGATCAAGTTTTACTGGAAAGAACGCGCGGGAGAACGCAAGGATACTCGCACAGAGAATGTACCAACCCCAGAAGGGTCGCTTTAAATTAAGTGCAAATGTCTCAGAGAGTTTAGAGGCTATCCCCGCAGTCCAAAGAAAAATCTGGGGAGAAAATTACAGCGCATCGCAGAGTGTTGTCGAGTCTGTTGCGGGAATAATGAACTCCGTAGAGAAGGCTTACTTCGCCCAGAATCTACAGAAGAGTTTAGCGGGAAGGGGTCAGGCGGTTAGAGCGGCTTCTACACTACAAGCACGAGCGATTATAAACAAGACCAGAAAGGAACAGGGACTAGACCCGCTACCTACTACAGACGATATAGTTAGGGTTATTGGAACAGAGAATCAGGGCGCATTGATTCCTTTTGATAAACCCAATAATCTTTTTGTTCCTACAAACACTAAAGATAAAGCTAGTCAGGCTTATTACACTACTAAGGAGGTACAAGATAGATTAGCTCCGGTAATAAGGGAGTTTGATAAGTACCAACCTTTATTTAATAGTGAGGTTGCTGAAAGCATTGCGCGAGGATCTGCACGAGTACAAGGAACGCTCAAAGTAGGTAAGACGGTATTATCTCCTGTAGCTATTATTAGAAACGCTAGCGGTGCGATTGGTAGTGTTTTATCTGGGAACCCTTATCAGTGGCTACCAGAAGTAACTAAGGCAATTTTTAAAATGAGTCCCGCAGAAAGGCGAGAACTAACTTCTCTAGTGCGTACTCTGGGGGTAACAGGGCAGTCTATAGACATCGGGCAAATGCTAACTAGATTGGGGAGAGATATAAACGAAACTCCAGGTCTTATAGAAAAGGTGGGTACTTTCGGTGTCGGGGCGTTCCCCAAGTTATATAGAAATTTTATGGGTTTTTACGGTGGGACAGACGACTTCTTTAAGATGATAACCTTCTTAGCAGAGTTTGGGAAACAGAGACAAATTTGGAAGGAGATGGCTCCAGAACAACGTACCGCATATTTGAATAGTTGGCAGAACGAGTTGGGGAGGACTTTATCCCCCAATCAGCTTTTCGCCCACGCCTCGGCTATAAAGACTAAGCGGGTTATGCCAATCTATTCTAGAGTGCCGCGAATTACAGAACACAAGCTAACAAGAAGTATTCCTGTAATCGGTAATTTCTCAGCGTACCCTTCAGAAAACTTTCGTAATGTCAGTAATGTTTTCCGCCTTGGTGGAGAAGAGATGGCGGAGGGGTTTGCTTTAGGTAACGCTCCGCTTGTTCGTAGTGGTGTGTCTAGATTACTGGGTATTTCTGCAATAGCGTCTGCACCGTACATTACCGCTCAAATGGTAGCAGAGGCAAATGGTACAGAATCTATGCTAGAAGTGTTAAGGGATTTTGTACCTCCTTGGGATAGAAATGGAGCGTTAGTGTTAGAAAGTGACCCCAAAGATGATGAACTGAAGTACATTAATCTGAGTTATTCTAACCCCCACCAACCTTTTCTAGAAGCCGTTATGCCTCTTATAGTTGCTCTTGGTAACGGGGACGACTCTGAAACAGCGATACAAGACGGGATACTAACTGCGGCTAAGAGTTTTGTATCGCCGTACACAGACCCCTCTATGACCCTACAAGCGGCAAACTATTTAATTAAGGGGGGCGATAATCCTGCAAACCTAGCAAACTTTTATAAAATACTCCAGCCAGGATTTGTTAAGTTCGGGTTAGATACAGCACAAAAGATGGGAGCACTGAAGGGGCGAGATAGAGTACTCGGATTAGACCTAACTCCGAATGATATAGAACGAGCACTCTATCCGAAATTCTTTAACGAGGCTAGGAAACCCCCACAAACTATCGGAGAGTTAGGGGATATTCTCTACAAACAAGGGCTTAATCCTGGGGCATTTACTACCAGAACAATTAACAAACGAACTTCTATTGGGTTTGCTGCCAGAGAGATAAACGCGAACCATGATAAAAGTATGTCCAAGATAAAGTCTACGTTATTACAAGGAATACTGGACATATCAGACCCCCTAGAGCTTGGATCTGACCAAATGAACATCTGGTTTGGGGAGGTAGATGATGCGTACCAAGTAGACTTCGCTCACCAAAAAGCGTTTAGGGATTTATACCAAGACGCAGTAACACTTTATGCGGGTGACGAAAGGAAGGTGCGTCGGATATTCTTCGGGCCTAATTTAAAAGGAGTTCTTCCGCGAGAAGATGTCCGTAAAATGATGACAGTTCCCGACGAGAGAAACCCTGTTTACCTTCCTCCAAAAGATTTTTTTACAAAACAAGACTACGAGAAATTTGTTTTAGGGATTAGGAACCTCCCAGAGAATATAAAAAGAGAAAAACGAACATTACTTAGAGAAGCGACGAGGGGTGTTTACGAAATACAAAAAGATTATATAGGGAGAAGTCTACTAGAATCACCATCACAAGATTTATGAGGGATAAATATGGATTCATTTATTCGGGCTTACAGGGATGTACTCGGCAAAGACGTATTAGATAAAATAATAAAGAGATTCGACGAGATAGAACAAGAAAGTTCTCACTCGGGGGAACCACAGTTCGGAACTAAGTTGGGAAGGAAGGACTCTTCTATTATGTTAGAAGACCATTGTTCCCCACTATCGGGGGAAATACACCGAGCCATACAGCCCTACCTACAGACCTACTTAGCGGAGTTTGCGGGAGGAAGTGAATTACCCGTAGTCGGGTACAACGTAAAGATGCAGAAAACAGAACCAGGCGGGGGCTATCACGTTTGGCATTGTGAGCAAAGCGGTAGAAGTGATGGGGTTGCTAGAGCACTCGTCTGGACGTTATATATGAACGACATAGAAGAGGGTGGGGAAACAGAGTTTCTTAATCAAATGGAACGAGTCCCCCCAGAAGCAGGGAAGTTAGTTATCTTCCCCGCCGCTTGGCCTTGGCAACACAGAGGGAACCCGCCCCTAAAAGGAACGAAGTATATCTGTACAGGGTGGTGGTTCTTTCGGGAATGAGGTTACGTATAAGTAAAGAATCCTCCCAACCTCCACTCTTTGTAATCGGAATAATCGCCAAAAACCGCGACCACGCTTGGGAAAGGGGCTGAATTTTTATGTCCGTCAAATTTCAACCGCCCTTTCACAAACCATACTGTATCCGCTCTCATAATGTACTCATGCCACCACTTCGTATCTGTGCGGGATGGGAGTAGACAAACTACGGTTGCTTCCCCTGTTTCAGCAGAGTGGTACGCCTTCTTCACCCACTTTGTAATCTCTCTACCGTAGGGGGGATTCATAAAACAGTACCCTTTCCACGTTTTTGACAGAGCATCGTCTTCAATAGAATAATATCGTTTACATTTTGCATTAGTCGCATCAGCACAAACATCCAAATCAAAATTAAACTTTTCATTTAACTTATCGAAGAAGTCTTGTGGGGTAGCCCAATCGGATCTCTTAGACATAAAATGCACCACTTTATCTACTCCCCAAGTAACCACAGTATGTAGAACACACTTCCCCAAAAAAGTATATCAACTGGTTCAAACAACATAAGATTAGTCCCTCTCTGGCCCCCTTAATCGGGGGTCTTTTTTAATCTCCCTGCTTTAAAAGCTCAGTAAACGAGGAAGGCTCTTTCTTCTTCTTCAAACGCCTGTTCTCCTCTTCCAACTGTGCGTTCCTTTCTTTCAACTGCTTTATCTGATTCATTAACTCGTCTATAACGTAGTTACCTACACCTCGCCCCATATGATCTTCCTCTCTATAGTATTTATCGGGAAACTCTCTTCTCCATTCTCCCACCTCAAGATACATGATCCTTAACCCACGCCTTTAGCTCCTCATCTTGTTCCTTTGTTCGATTATACTCCACAGACTCCCCCTCCACACGGGTCATTTTCTTCGTAGACAACACCCTTATGTTTAATAGCTTCTTCATAGTTGACAGACGTAATTGGCTGCCCTCCTCTACTACCGTCAGGATAGCAGGTAAATCCTCTGAGTCTTGGGGCGTATTTCGCAAGGATTCTAGCAAACCTTTGAACATCCCTTTCTTCGGTGTCTTTTGCGTTTGGTAGATTGATTGTGGATGAAATACTGTGGTCAACGTAGTCCTGTATGTCGGCTTGAAATTTGATTCTAGATTCTGGTTTACTAGATAAAGAATGAGCCGAGTCAATGTTGGAAGGGTTGATTCCAAGTTTGTCGATGAGGGTTTGGGCAGTACCGTCAACACAGAATTCATACTTCCATCTAGTTCCTTCTGTGAGATACCTTCTTTTGTAAGCGACTGCAAATACTGGTTCAATACCTGTCGTAGTTCCTGCGAGGATACCAATAGTCCCAGTAGGCGCGATTGCTCTGTATGCGATAGGCTTTGAAAGATACAGTCTGTCACAATGTTCATCAGCAGATTTTTTTGACTCATGTTTATATACCCTCAACCATCTGTGTAATTCTGGTGTAACCTCGTACTTTCCGCCACGCTTTAACAACCACTCGTGTATACCCATAAGACCAAGGCCGAGCCGTCTATTCTTTTCCCTCACTTCCTTTACTTTCTCGTAAGGTAAGTCTGCGCGGTATGTACCACAAACAAGAAACTTACTAGCTAGTCGCACTACGTCCTTAAACTCGTCTATACTCTCTATATTCCCTAAGTTCACACTCCCCAAGTTACAAACATCCGAATCATCTGCGCTAGTTACTTCAGTGCAAGCATTTCTTAGTGTTTCGTTAGACTTATCCCCGAAGTTAAAACTGAATCCAGGTTCTCCCGTAGTGAGTGCTTGCCTACAGTTGGTGAGAAAAACCTCATCTTTCCACTTATCGTCTCCCAACTTTAACCACTCGTCTGAATAGTTTACGGAGATATTAGTCTGGTCTAGTGGTGCAGGGAAGTTAAAATTATTCTCCTTGGCTTGGGATAAAGTAACACCTTCTGTAACTAACATCTCGTGCCAATTCTTAGCGTGTAGAAAACCGTCTACATCCTCATGCTCTCTGTCAAGGGAAGCGTAGATAGCGGATCTTCGGCTCCCTCCTTGCATAACATTCCTACCGATCTCGTTAATCATGTACATAAGGGGTAGTGGCCCACTAGAAACGCCTCCTGTGCGCGATAAGGAGCGTCCTGCGGGGCGTAAGCGAGAGTAGTCTACTCCTATCCCTCCTCCCAACATTAAACACGAGTTAGCTCTCCATATGAGGTTTGACCACTCCTCTCTCGTGTCTTCTTCTGCTCTTAACAAGAAGCAGTTGTTCCAAGCGTGTAGTTTTCTACCTGCATAGTACAGATACCTGCCACCTGGAATGAACTTCATAGTGCTCACGTACTCGATAAGTTGTTCCCGCTCATCCTTGTGCATTATCGGGTGTTGTCCTGTTCTCATGGTTCCGCATACATCCTCTACACAACGGATTGCGAGGTTTTTCCAAGTGTCCTCTGGCCCTTGTGCGTACTTGGTGCGGAATACATTTTCTCCAAGAGAGGTTCTAAATTGTTGTTGCGTCTGCATTACTTTATTCCTTTATATATGTCTGACAAAGTATTGTAAATTATCTGTACACCTTCTTTGGTTATTTCTGCGGAGCCTCTAGTCGATATTTGATTAGCCGCTACCAACATCATAGTACTCAAAAATAAAACGTCTTTTGTATTTGTTTCGGTTGTACTTCTTTTCTTCTGGGATGAACTTTTTGGAGAGCCAAGTTTCTTTGGGGGCTGTCGAGTCCCACCGCCTTTTGTCTCGTTTTTTCTTACAGTCACGCTTCTTCTCCTTGTTCATTGTCTTCATAATAATTTTCCTCGTCACACATATCGAACTTATATCTATACTTCTCCACTTTATCTGGAAACGCAAATAACAATTCCTCTGTGCTTATATCTAATAGCTCCAGAACTATATCTGGGTCATATCGTTCAGCTATCTTATCATATAATTCTGTTAGCGTTAATGTCACTTTGAAGATTCCCGAATAAGATAATCCATACTGACCTCCATAAGATCGTAGTCCCCGTCATGTACCTCGTGCTTCATTAGAATCCCAGACCAACTTTGATCGTTCTTTTGTGGGCCGAGATATTCATGGTAGTCTGGGTAGAATCTCCCACAAACTAGGCCACGCCTTCTCTTCGAGGTGCAAGTATAGATCTCCCCCGTCTGCTTCTTTTGTTGGTGTCCCATCGTGAAACTGTGTCCCAGATTCTTTAGTTTACTTTCTATAGTGCCCCCTATTGGGTTTGAAAAAAGGCTTGTCGGGTTCACAAAGTAATGGCTGTAGCATATCCCGTCTATCTCTACTATCTCTAAGAATGGGTGGGTTATGACTCCGAGAGATTCTAACGGCTTTAGAATAAGGTCTGTTATGTTGAGGAAGCTGTTTAGTCTTCGCATTGTAGCGCTCGCAGAAGCTCTCTCTATTCTTGTCTCGTGATTGCCTACGCAAAAGTGTATCTCTGGGTCATAGCGAGAGGCACGTAGTCCTTTCAGGAATTTCTTCATCGCTTCCCACCCACACTTCAGGTCTGCTTGTACGTTCTTTGTCTCCCACCCCTTGTCTCCAGGTTTATCGTAGCTAGATAGAGAGGGCATATCCCACCAATCCCCTATAATAATTATCTTGTCTGGTTTATGTCTCCTCAAATACTTGGCCGCCAGATCAATGTGCGTAGTTTCGCTATCTGGAAATATCTGGGTATCGGGTATCATCGCGTGTTTCATAAAATCTCCTCGGAGTGATTCCACTCCCAACGTCTGGGAGTTTCGTAAATCCAGCCTGTGCAAATATAATCATCTTCGACTTCATACCACTTGTAGGTAAGCTCCCAGATTATCATATCATAGTTGACGAGGTTTTTTAAGTCCTCCATAGTTTTTATGAGGGATCTGGCTTTAGCTCTCCTGACAACCCGTGGATTTTTCTTCCAACAGTCTTCGGGACGAATAACTTTGTCTTTAAAGTAAAGAGAGTCGAAGGACTCTTTATATAGCCAAGCGGTGTTTACTATGTATTGGGCTATTGCGTCCTCGGTTTTAAATAACCCTACATCTTCTTCTGGAGCATCTGGCCCGAAATCACACTCATTTTTTCCCGTTAATAGATACTTCATTATAACCACTCTTTCGGTATTACTTTCCCACAAGCACTTACGATGCCGTGTTCAATGCACCAATCCATGTACTTTTTCTTTTTGTTAGAAGTTATCCAGTTATTTTGCATGAACAACATCCTAAAATTATCTCTAGTCAATTCGTTATCGCTCTCCAACACAGATAAAATCTTTGTTCTCCCCTTAGAATCCCACTTACCTTTCGCTTCGATCCACAAACCAGAAGAAACCAGAAAGAAGTCTGGGGTGTATGTCGCTTTTCTCCCTGCGTTATTGCTCCCACACTCGTTGCAGTACGCATTAGCAATCGGAAATAAGTACGGTATCTTTTTTAACTCGTAGTTAAATTCAATCCCACTGTTCTCTAAGTGATCTGCTATGTTGTACTCAAACTTTGACCGATACGGGGCGATACTAATGTTCGATTTTGTACGGGCACGAGTCCGGCACTTTGCGCCATATCCATAAGAGGTCTGCGTTTTCGTTGAACTTTTTTTCCCACTCCGTGAAGTCTTTTTGGTAGTAGTTGAGGACGAGTTCTTTCGCTTCTTCATTTGTTGTACCTGTAGGTAATGTGTTTCTGGCCTTGACTTCCCCTATACCTTTTATTCCTTGGATATTATCTACTCTATCTCCCTCTAACATCTGTCTCCAAAAAACAACACTCGCCAACTCTTCGCTTACTTCCTCTATTTGACCCGACATAAAATTATAATGATACCCCGCTATCTGTTTCAGGTCTTTGTCTATCGAAGCTATGACGGGGATTCTGTTTTGTCTCCTCGCGTCGGTACTCGCTTGCCCAAAAAAATCATCTGCCTCGCACCCCTGAGAAAGATACCCACTGTGTTTTCTCACCAGATAATCTTTAATCTCGTCCAAATATGTCGGGCGGTGTAGTTTATCTCTATTCGCTTTATACTCAGCAGAAACCTTATTCCTAAAATTCTCTTCTTCGGTGTTGCCTGTCATAAACGTGACGTACATAATGTCCTCGGTATCAAACTCCTCAGAAACTTTATCTATTGCGGTCTGGATAAGGCTTTTACAGTTGTACAGTGCGTTATCTAGGGGTTCCAATTCTCTCTCGTAAGTTAAATAGTCTTTAGGAATTACTGCTAACGCCTCCTTCTTATAAGAAAAAGAACTCCCCCCGTCCTTGGGAGGAGTCCTCGTGTCATAGTACACCCTCTTCTCGGCGGCGAATCCGGCCCTATACGCCACTATATCGCCATCAATCAATAAGGTGTACTTCGACATTACGCCACCTTCACTCCATTGAAGGATTCTGTCGCTGCTTCCCACGCAGAGTCTTCTGACTCACCCTCTTTGCTGATGGGTTCGGTGGGAGGGAGATCTTCTCCAGAGTAGGAACTCGTCCAACCAACAAAAGCCTTTGCGGATTCCAAAATATCGTCCTCGCCAGGCATTTGCCCATCATGCCTCGCTAAGATCGCGTGGAACGCAACACTAGCGGTTAAAGCATTTTGGTTTAGGATAAGTCTCTCTCTCTGTAGAGTCGGCTCCCCTCTTTTGCGAGGCGTACCAACCTGCGGGGCTTGTTGTGGCCCAAGTGCTGAACCTGTTGCCACTTTTAAATCCCCTTTAAGATTGTAGAAAGTTCTGCCATTCGATTCCTTAGTAGCATAGCTAAAAGAAACCTCGTCTCCAGACAGACAATCCTGTAACTGAGACGCATTGAAGGCGGAGTACCAAGTTTCCGAATCTGTGGTGAGGGTGAACGCCTTACCATTCTTCGCAAGTTTGTCTACTACGCCACTAACTACTTGTGCTACCATAATTTACTCCTAAGTTATTGATAATTCGCACTTTTACTGTCATGCGGTAAGTATCCTAACACAACTAAAAAAATAATTCAACTGTTTCTTTTCACCTCCTCTAGTGTTTTTCCAAAACTATAATCTACGGGGAACGGTATCGGACTAGTGATAGAAAACGCCGTCTGTAATTCTTCCGGCACACTTTCCAGAGTTTGTTTGGTTAGTGTCGCTACCTCCTCTAAATTATCGTCTATCTCCAACAATACCGAATCGTGTACCGTGTTTAAAACCTTAGTCGGATACCTCTCTAAAGCTCGTTGTAATTTCACCAACATAAACATCATTATGTCTGATGCTCCCCCTTGTATTGCGTAGTTCTTAACTTTAGTCGGGGATATTGTGTAGTGGTTTTTCCATTCTGGTTTCTCTCCGAGCAGTCTGAAGTATCCAAGCGGTTGTTTTGTTTCGGGGCATTGCCATATAGTGGGTAGAAAATAACTAGGTATACCCTCCCCCTCTTTATTCTTGTCTCCTCGGTGGTCTAGCGTCTTCGTTGCTTTTGATAACATTCCTTCCTGCCATTCCCTGACTTCGGGATACCGTTCGTAGTACGAATTGATAAAAGTTTCTGCTAAATTTATATCCACGTTCCAAAACTTAGCGATGCCCTTCGCCCCCGCGCCGTATTGCAACTGAAAAGAAAAACCTTTAGCAATTCTACGTTCTTTTTGTGTAATCTCTTTCTCTGGTTTTTGGAAAATCTCCGCCGCAAAGACTGTGTGCATATCCCTTCCGTCGTTTATGTCTTGGATGAGTTGTTTACACTTAGTCGCTAGGGCCAGCACTCTAATCTCTAGTTGAGCGTAATCAAACTCTGCGAATGTTTTATCGGTGGCGAAGTGTGTCAATATCATTGTGCTGTACCTTTTCCAGAAATGTTTTGCATATTGGGCTTAGATGAAGATAGCCTCCCTGTTTGGGTAATACAGTGATTGTAGTTTGGGTGTATCCTACCGTCAATAGAATACTCTATGTATGGTTTATAGTAGGTCGATATGGTTTTTTCTAAATTCCTTATCTTCAGTACGTCTTTGGAAAACTCACGCACATCCTTACTGATTTTGTCCAACTCAATTAATCTTTTCAGTGCGGTATCATCTGTGTTTGTCTCCCACCCTTTCAAAGAAAATTCCCGCTTTATTTTAGCGGAGCATAACCCGTCCAACACATACACCTTTGTTTCTTTTTTTGTTTTTATTTCTCCCACCCTATCTCCTGTCTTATATCGTATTGGTTCCCCTTGTTCGTTTGTTACTTGCGTGTCTACAATATACTTTTTCTCTCCACCCCATAAGAATAGCTTGATCTGTGAGGGGGACGATAGATTAAATTCTCCAAGAGGGGTAGGCCAGTGCCTTGCGTATCTCTCGGTGGCCTCCGATACTCTGTGTTCTTTCTCTAAGATAATCTCCTCTACTTCTTTTCTAGCTCCCCCAACCTGGAAAGGTAGCCCATTGAACGCCATCTGAGTTGTTACTAGCACCCCCTGCATTAGCTTCTGTATGTACACCGAGCGATTACTGTCCTCCGGTATAGCGTTTAGTTGGTGCAGATACACCGCAGCCGTTGTCCTAACGTCTTCTTCGAGGTACTCTGTCAACAGTCTCCGACAGATTTTATCTGAGCCAATCCCCACTCGGAACCGTTCCTTAATTTCTTCGTCCTTCTTAAACGGAACCTCCATTCTCTCCGCAGTCTTCTCTAGAGAGGGGGTTCTCGCACCGCGTCCACAAAGCAGATAGTCAAACTTCTGTGTATCCCATACCTCAACTTGTGGCGAGATTTCAAAGTGTCTCATTAAATAGGACAGATCAAACGCGATGTTATGTCCAACCAAACGAGTTCCCGCACCTATTCGATCCTTCAATTCTAAGGGGTCTTCGGTTATTTTAATCTCCCCGAAGTCTTCTAAGTATCCCAACAGTACAATATCGTTATCGCGGTGGTGTGGGGTCGCCCCAAAATGAGGAGAGGGTGCGTTAATTGTAGTCTCTATATCGAAGACTATTATATTAGATTTTGTTTGCATACTTCCCCCCGATCAAAGAGATGAATTGTGCTCTTGCTTTGTCGATTTTTACTGGTTGTCCTATTGAACGGTAATTCTCGTCTGCGTATGGTAGTTTATTTTTAGGTGTAGATAAGAACCTAACATCTGTGCCCTCCTCTCTACACTGACCGAGTAGTAAGATGCAATCACTCTCACCCTGAACGGCGGTCTTCGAGCCATACAAACTACCCATCTCTGGGAACTTGACGTTATCAGCCGTCCAATCTAGTTGTGACGCACCAATAACGGGGCCATACAACTGAGACAGTCCTCGGATATATTGCGCCAACTTTGCATACCGTTCTATACCTTGCGCTTCTTTCTCGAATCCTCCCACCTTATGAAGTTGGTCTATGATAATCACTTTCGGGTTAAATTCCTCCAGAGCTGCCTCAATATCATACACCGTGAGCGTCGGTTTATCGAGAGAAACAATGCGGTTCTCGCCGTACTTCGCTTGGAAGTGTTTCAGTGCGGTTTCTGGGTCTGCGTCTATCTCTTCTCTCGTCCACCCCAATCCTGCCTGAAATCGTCTAGCGGCGACTCTCCTCCGAGGTTCCTCGTTATTGCACCACAAGATACACTCTCCATCGTCAAGTTGAGATGCGAAAGCGCACGCCTGGTTGAGTAGGAAGGTAGTTTTTCCCCCATCAGGTCGCGCACCTAACAAGATAAAATCTCCTTGGCCTATAGCTCCACACATTAGGTTTAGTTCTTCGATAGACCATTTGTATCTAACCTCAGTCTGAAGTTCCTTTACTTGTTCGAGGACTTGTTCATCGGTTGAGGTAATAGAGTCTACGTCATGTTCTACACCCTTCGATTCTAAATTAAATCTACGTAGAATGTCTTTCACCTCGTCTAAAGATTTTTTACCTTGAACTACTTCAAAAGATTTCTCGTGTATCAAACTTGCGAAGTATCTCTCGGACAAGGTTCGGAAAATAGCACTCTCCGTATCTACTTCTGTTTCCTTGAGGCGTTCGCAAGCAGAACTAATTGCTGCGGCTTTACCTTCTGGTAGGCTTGGGTGTTCAATGATCGTGTACCATTGTTTAAACCGATCCCAGTTTATTTCATCATCAGGTGATTGGTCATAGTAATTACTTAATGATTTATAAATATCTCTATAATCATCTTGTAATCTATCTTCTCTAATAAGAGAAGAGAATTTATTATAATTATATATATTACATAATGTAGCAATAATTTCATTATCCATGTATAACGTCCTCCAGATCTTTGTTGTGGATAAAATGTTTAGGTTCTTGATTTTCCAAAAAAATGCTAGTCTCAACTAAACCAGATAATCTTGCAAATATATCCTTTGCTTTGTGGATAACTTCCATATTGTCGTTGTCTAACCACACAAGTATAGGTCTATTTTCTTTCAAAAGCAATTCTATGTGTCTATCTCCGAAGTGGGTTCCCATCAGTGGCATAGCAAATGCACTCCTACTCACTCGAAAAGCTGAAACAATATCCTCAGTTATTACTATTTTATTAACAGGTTTTCCACAGGTTGTAAAGGGTGCTTGGTACTTGTCTCCCGCGAGTATCCATTTAGGTAATTTTTCGCGGAGGGGTCGTATCGCAAGCCCCGTAAGTTTTTCAGGTTCGGAGCACAGAGGTATCGCTGTAAGATTACCGTCCAGGTGCTTGATTCCGAAGGATTTTACGTCGGCAACATTCAACCCGTTTTCTAACCACCACCGCCTAAATTTTTCGGGCAGCTTTGCGAATACGGGTGTTTCCCACCGAGTATTTTTTTCCCACTCGCTCAATGGCGGGATGTTAAATTTTTGAAAGGTATCTTTTTTTGACTTGGGTTTTTTACTAAGAGTATTCAGTGTAGTTTGTCCCTCCTCGTTGAGATAACCACTCTCGCCACAATGATGACAGAAGCCCACAACAACTCCCCCACTCTTTCTAGTTATATAAAGTCTGTCGTTGTTAGCTCCACTCTTACAGTGGTACGTGTTAATGGTTTCCCCTTCTTCTGGAAAAGTATCAACGTATTCTCTTAGGTTTATTGAATGTCTCGTCATTCAGATCCTCCTCTACTGCTTGCAAGCATAGGGTACAAAGGTCTTCAAAGGCGCGGAGCTTTCTTTTCCACCGGATCTCCCACGGCTCCATAACTGCACCACACGCCCGACAAACGCCCCCACCTCCTCTAATATCGGATGCGTTCACGTCTTTTCTCCTCTTCTTTTTTCTCGATCTCCAGTAGACGATCAAAGTACCATTGAGCTTTCTCCAGGTCTTTAACCGTAGTCTTTTTATGCGGGTATCTCCACATGTATTTAAAAATGTTTCCGCGTAAATACCCGCGAAACTCCTCCTCGGTTAGCATTGCCTTCATCGCTTCAATACACTCGATCTTAAAAAGTTTGTAATGGTTTGGGTGATTAACCTCGTCTTCGTCGTTTAGTTTTTCCATAAGCTCCCTCCGATTCCCCCACGATCAGCCCACTCGCACCCGTTACGAACCATGTCGAGCGCAGCATCTAGTCTATATTCCAACTCCTCGCGTTCTTCTTGTCTGTCTTCTGTCCCTAACAAGATAACACAGTTTTGAAGCACCCAATCCCACGCTTGTTCATGGGAGCCAAATCCCATCGTTTTGAATTTCATAGGTTTCCCCTCCGAAAACAAATAGTAAATAGAAGTATAACACAAGCGAAGAAACTCCGAGGAGAACTACGAGAAAATCCCACCGATCAACCCCGTGAACCTTCTTTAAAAATTTCTTCCAAGCAGGATCTTCGAACATAATTTCCTCCTGCAACCGTTCAATGTCTTTCCGCAACATTTGATTTTCTTCTTTAAGTTTTCTAATTTCTAATTGGTACTCTTTAGCCATCTTGTCAATATAGTGATCGTCCATCCAAATTTCTCCTAATTTCAGCCATAGTAAACCCTTACCCACTCAATTTAAATCGCTTAGAGGG
>CEOT01021731.1_pt1 | contig 19807 bp, 35 predicted proteins | sample 530671 | NCBI WGS metagenome assembly CEOT01 (sample SAMEA2620852, study PRJEB7988) | marine metagenome | isolation source: saline water (ENVO:00002010), including | reverse complement strand
CGTATAGCCATTTGTTCGGGATTTCATAGGAGTAAATAACATGAAACTAAAAGACACAATAGAAATAGCTAGTCTTGACGATGGCGACATTATCGCAGTCAATGAAGAACATGATGTGGGAGAGATAGCCATAGCAGGTTCGACTGAAGATTTTATAGAGCATGAAATGCATAAAGCCAATAACACAGAGGGAGAAGATTTGGCGAAGGGTACATACATTCTACTAAAAGCCGTAGGCACGTTGGAGGTGAAGTAATGAGTAGATATTTAGCTACGGAAACAAGAGATAAAAAAGACAAAAGACGTAGTAAGCGTTGGTTCAAAAGAAAATACTCCAGTTCGAGAAAGGTTAATACTCATGGGTGTATGTACTCCAAGAGCCAAGCTGAAAGGGCGAGTGCTATAGCGGAAACTGGTTTTGGAATACTGCCTTTAGAATATAGAAAAATGCGTAGAAGAAATGGTGGTGCTTGGGGAAGAGTTAGTTTTCGGTTATTGGAAAAATGGAAAACAGCATAGGAGGAAACCACATGAAAACCATCACCATTGAAGTTATGGGAGGTTGTGTTGTTGATGTAAATAACCTACCCGAAGGATATACCTATGAGATTTATGACCACGATTTAACTGATGAGGAGGAAGTAAATGAGAAAATCTAAAGAAAGAAAGCAGAAACGCAAGAGACTATTGGCATCACAAATTCGCAAGAAACGTGAAGAGAAAGAGGCCAAACGTAAAGCTAAAGAGGAGGCTAAAAATGCCTAAATACGAAGTAACTTTCCTAGACCATTTTGAAGCAGATAAGGTAGAAGATATATATGAATGGTTACTTACTTATATGGAAGAGTGTGTAAGGAATGAAGATGTCGAAGGGTTTAATTTTAGATTAATAAATGAGGAGGAGGAGAATGCGGAACAAACTCAAAAGACTTAACAACAAAGAGAGGTCAGAGGCATGGAGGTGGCTATATCGGCATATTAAGTATTTAGCTAAAAACAATACAAAGCCACGTGGCTACCAATACGATAGCAGTATTGCTAAGTGCAGAATTATAAACAAGGTTCTCGATCAAAATAGATGGGCGAGAAGTTTAGAAGGGTATATAGGTAATCTCAGAAACGAATTATACCCATTTCAACTATGGAGAATAACCCAATGGACGCAGGGGCTTGAGCATCACTGGGATTGGGACAACCTGCCATTTCCTAAGGAAGTTATTGTTAATGTCCGTAAAAAATGTGCAGGTTGGGAACCTGCATTTTTGACTGAGAAAATACTTAAGAAGTACCAACCTAAACGTAAAGCTTTTAAATTAAGGAGGTAATGAAATGAAATTTAAAATACTAATCACAATCGAGAAACCCCTAGCCAGAATGAAATTTAGATATATGGATAAACAAGATGGGGGGGTTATTGAGGAAGAAGAATGGTCTCATAAACGCTTTGAATCCAGAGCCGAAGCTACGAAGGCTTACCATGCTCTCATAGCGAAGTTAGAGGACGAAGTTAACTATGCTCAAGAAACATTAAATGCCCTAGTAGAGAATGGACAAATAGTGGAGGTGAAAGATGAGTAAAGAAGTTACAGCAGAAAACGTGGAAACATGGTTGGGTTCAGATTGGTCGTGGAGTGATTTGATGATGATGATAGCTGAGATAGCAAATGGAGAGTATGAACCACAGAACCTAAAGAAAGACATACTAGAACTAGTGGAGGGGGAAGAAAATGGGTAGATACTACTCAGGCGATATCGAAGGGAAGTTCTGGTTTGCCTGTCAGAGCAGTGATGATGCGGATAGCTTTGGTGTAACAGGTACACCACCTGACGACAGGTTGGTTTATTATTTTAGGGAACAAGATATGCCTAAAATTGAACAAGGTTTGAAGGACTGTATAGACCAACTGAATGCCTATAGTCCGATGTTACTTGACCTTCTAGACGCATACCACTTTGGTTGGTTCAATACAGAGAAAGGAGTTTATGAGGATTCGGAGGAATGGCTTTCGCAGAGTGATGAATCCATACCCACTGCTAATATTCAGTTAGCAAGAAAGCATAAGAGTCAGGACGAAATGATACGAGCTAACAGTATTATATTGGGAGAGACAGATACAAATACTGTAGATGAAGTTTATGCCCGATTAATATTAGGCAGAAAGATTCATAAATGTGTTGAGAGAACAGAGCAATGTTGGTTTGAAGCCGAACTATAAACTAAATAGAGGAGAGAGAATATGTTTCAATCATTAAAAAGACACGTCCCTCAATTTAACTCATGGTTAGATGTGGAACGCAGATACAGACAAACACAGCACTGTAGAACTGATGCGCCAATGGTCAGACGCTTATGTGATGATGGCTCTGATTCGTATGGGCGTAGAAATAAAAATCTACTGTTGGAACGTGTACATGGCGGTACGAAACCAAATGAGGATTGCTTTCAAGTTTTATACTATGGCACTGTTATTGCTAGGTTTTACAGAAAATACTATACGATAAACTTGGAAGGGTGGAACAGTAAGAGTACAAAAATAATACTAGAACAACTAACAGGAGCTACCATAAAAAACTTTCACCCACTGCGCTACATACCAGATACATACCCATGTCTTGAAGTAAGAATACATGATGATGCTGACTATCATCAGACACAAGAGAGATTACTCATACCTGATATAACTCTGACCAGAGGTAAACTAGGTACTCTCGCTGAAGCAAATGCACCCTCTACCCATTGCAAAGACATTCCTGTTAAAGAACAAGAAGTCAGTAAATACACAGAGATTAAATTCCCTGTGGATAATTATTGGGTTGATGAAGAAAATAAACTGGTGGCAACACGTGGTATATCTACAATAGACAAAGAGAACCGCAATTGGAAGGGGATAGTTTTTTTAGAGTCAGATGAAGAAGCTCATACAATGCGTATACCTGTACGCCCAGTCTCATGTGCGGAGTTAGTTTGGTTTCCTAAAGGTGTTACACCTCGTCTCCCCACTCGTGGAAGTAATACTTTTAATAACCCTAAAGCAGGTTACCTATTCACTTCTAGGGAAACATATAAATTTGATTACGATGGTTCACCTATAACACGTAGAAATTTCTGTAAGTTCTACAAATATAAGATCGATAGAAAAGAATTAAATAAAACTAGAAAAAATATTCAAAGATTCCTTGATTATATTGGGGCTTATATGAAGTTATGTTCTGAAGATGGGGGCGACACGGTAATTATTAATAAGGACGAACCAAAATATATGGGGGGTTTACAACAACATGAAATGTTTGCTCTTTTATATTGGTATTGTCTAAAAGATAAACCTAAAACTGTACGAGAGTTCTTTAACAGCACAGAAGAGGGAACACTGTGGGCAGACATGCTAACCGCATTACAGCAGAGCAATAAACGACACGCTCTGGGAATGAACAATAATAAACTTACCATTAGCTGTGCCTCAGTGATTGAAGATTTAGATAGAATTATTAAACATGCTAACCCACGTACATTAGTACGAGTTAGCTAACCCGAACTTTTGGCTACAACAGCCAGAAGTTCACAACTTAAAAGGAGAAGAAGATGGAAACGACAGTTAGTTTAAAAGAAGCTGAAGAGTTAATTGCCCAAGTGGGTAAGGATTTAACTGTACACCTCAGAGGACAACCCGGAATTGGGAAGTCCACACTGCTCACCACACTAGCCAAGAGATTCCCTGACCATACGCCTGTCTATATTGACTGTGCTGACTTGGACTTGGGTGACTTGGCTATGCCGGCCATGAATCATGAAACAAAGACCACAGCGTTCTATCCGAACGAAAGGTTCGCAGTACACAAAGGCACACCTGTGCTTGTGATGCTTGATGAGATAACCAAAGCGTCTGAGCCTGTCAAGAATATGCTGTTGCCTGTGATGCTTGAACGCAGACTAGGGGCAGTGGAGTTTCACCCTGATAGCATAGTGTTTTCCACAGGTAACCTCACGACTGATGCTGTGGGAGACCACTTGAAAGCTCATGCTAAGAACAGGGTTAGTCAGGTAACAGTACGTAATCCTAGCGATGAAGAATGGCTAGAGTGGGGTAGTAAGAATGACCAAGCACCAGAAGTTCTGGCTTGGGTTCATCAGTTCCCTCATTGTCTGGCATGTTACACAGATAAATCCCAAGAGGAGAACATGTATATCTATAACCCTGCTAAACAACAGGACGCGTTCGTGTCACCACGTTCACTAGCTAAATCATCATTCATAGTGAAAGCAAGGCATGAACTTGGAGAGAATGCCACGATGGTAGCACTTGCAGGTACTATCGGTGAAGCCGCGGCTCGTGATATGTCAGCGTTCTTTAGTTTGGCTGATGGTCTTCCGAGTAGACAAGCTGTGTATAGCTCACCAGATACTGCGAAGTTACCTGATGATCCTGCGGCTAGAGTTATATTAGTTATGCGAGAGATACAAGCATATGACAAGAAAACTTTTGACGCAGTCGTCACATATATGAAGAGATTTCCTAAAGAGTTACAAGCTCTCTTCTTCCATTCAATTACAAAATCACCCCATCAATTTGAAGTAGCAAAACTAAAATCATTTATGCAATGGGTGAATGAGAACCACCAATTTTTATAGGAGGATAGTGATGAGTAAAGAGTGGCAAGATGTAGATAAAGTTAACAAAGCTATAGAAACATTAGATACTTTTGTTTCCGATTCTTTAGACGCTTTAGATTGGTCAGATAAAGACTTAAATAAAGCAGAGTACGGATGGAGTTTAATCAAAAAGAGACTAAAGGAGTTTGAAAAACTTGAGGACTGTCTTAAAGAGATAGAAATAAGGAGGCTAACTGATGGCTAAGTTAACTAGACCAGAAGATAGGGTTACTAAGGCACACATTCGTATCATGACCAGTCCTGAGTTCTGTATGTTCTCAGGTGTGTTGTCAATAGGGGATATAACTTTTACCAGAGATATACCCACCGCATGTACAAATGGGCGTGATGTTATCTATAACCCTGACTTCATAGACACAATGAATGATAAGGAACTTACGTTCTTAATACTTCATGAAGCTATACACAAAGCATTTCAACACATGCACTTGTGGCAGAAACTGTATAAGGAAGACGCTAGGTTAGCCAACATAGCCGCTGACTATGTAGTTAACAGTAGCATTAAAGATGCCGATCCTTATGAGAAAAGGTGTGCAATGCCTAACAATGCTCTGTATGACAAGAGGTATGATGGCATGACAACTAGGCAAATCTTTGACCTACTGAAGAAGAATCCACCACCCCAACAACCTCAGCCTTCTCCTATGGGAAGTCAGGGGAAAGAGGATAAATCATCCCAGTCTGGTACACAAAAAAGTTCACAAGGACAACAGGAAACTTTGGACTCACATGACTGGGAAGGTGCTAAACAAATGTCTAAGGAGGAAAAGACAAGGGTACAGAAACAGATAGACCAAGCACTGAGACAAGGAGAAGTAATCAGGGGGAAGATGAAGGGAGATATTAACAGAGGAGTGAAGGAGTTGCTTGAGCCACAAGTTAACTGGCGTGAACAACTACGAGAGTTCATAACTGCTATATCTAAAAGCAAAGATGAAACTTCTTTTAGGCGACCACACAGGAGGTTCGTAAGTCAGGATATCTATATGCCTTCAATGATAGGCAACTGCATAAATAAAATAGTTATCGCAGGGGATTTGTCTGGCTCTATTAGTTCAGAGACAGAGCGTAAGTTTCTGACTGAGGCAATACAAGTCTGTAAAGATGTTAACCCTAACACCCTCGATCTTATTTGGTGGGACTATGATGTGCAAGGACATGAGGTGTACATAGAGGGAGAGTACGACACTATCCTAGAACGTACCAAACCTACTGGTGGTGGAGGAACTCGTGTTGGGTGTGTAAATGAGTTCATTAAGGATAAAAGACTCGATCCCGATGTTGTAATTATTCTTACTGATGGGTACGTGGAAGATGATTGGGGTGGTACGTGGGATTACCCAACACTATGGGCAATCACTGAAAAACGTATGACTTCACCACATGGTAAATCAATTTATATAGACGAGTAACAAACGAACAAATGGCTATTGTAGCCAAAAGTTCAAGGAGGTGAATATGTATTTCGTAACAATTTTATGGGGTGAAAACCCTAGTAAACATGAGGAACCAGAGCTTTATTACTTTAATACTGAGCGAGAACGAGAAGCGTTTATGTCTGGAGTTAATACTGCGATGGGGTGGCAAGACTATGACGTGCAGTTTCATAGCACCGCAAAGAAGTTTAAACATGAAGAGTTTGATAACTATAAAGGAGAAGATGATGAGTGAGATAGAAGAAGCTAGTAATCATTTACTGAGAGTTGTAGAAATACTTAAAGGTTTTGATAAACGATTAAAAAATCTGGAGGATAACAAGGTGAATATAGAAGGATTAAATATAGATGAAATAGTTGAAGAAGTTAAACAGGATATTAAAGACAATCTTAACTACGGTGAGATAGCAGACCATATAAACCCATCTGATGTCGCTGAGCATATAAACCAAGCTGACATAGTAGAAGAGGTAGCAAATTACTATGGCGCAGAAGGTATAGCTGAACACGTGTATACAGACCAAGTAGCTGAGCATGTGGAGGTTGATTACGAAAAAGTAGTACAAGGTTTAATTAAATCTTTTATGGCAGATAAGGAGTGCAAGTGATGGACTATGTAGACGCAAATGTATTTTGGAAAACTATAGCACTAATCAAATCAGTAGGAGATATAACTGAGGAGAGGGGTACTTTAGATTCGGGTAAAAAGAGTGGGATACAACAGGTATTTTATAAAGATGCTGATGGAATAATAGTAGGAGAGGTTCTTCGTGAACCCCCCAACCCTACTAACCATTACATTAACTACACATACATAACAAGTAAGCCAGAACTTTGGGAAAAAGTTAAGGAGGTGTCGTGAAAGAAACAGATGAGTTTGACTTTGATGAAGACCATCACATTAAAGACAAATACCCTGAGTACATAGAGGAGGATAGTGATAGACATTCTGAAGAACAGTATGAAATGGTATTTGAAGATAAATTAGATGAGGCTACAGACTTACTCTATAACCACCCAGAATCTTTTGCAGAGATAATGGAGGAACTCAGAGTAGAGGATAGAGAGTATGAGTTTGATTTCGCTAAGGTTCTCATGGACAGCTTGAAAGATTTACCTAGTTCATCAGAGGAAACAAATGTTATCAGGTCACACTCATTGATAACAAAGATCGCAACGGCATATGACAATCTTGTAGACGCATATGCTGAAACATTAACGAGAAAAGAGTTAGGAGGATAATATGAGTTTAAATATACCACAGTCCTATCTAAACCATACTAGTTCAGTAGCACTGATTATGGACTGGAACACGTTTAGTAATGGGCAGAAGAAAAACATTCTTAAACCTATAACCACAGGTGTAGGTAGGAATAGCTATTGCGCGACAGCGATGGTGTCAAGAGGGTTAAGTCGTAGGTTTAAAATACCAGTGTGTGGGGTTGAGAATTCCCAACTAACTATACCTAAGAATCTACCTGATGGTCACCCTGCGTTCAAACTTCTATCTGACCACTATAAACTATGTAAAATTATTTCCCCAGAAATTAGTGAAAGTGCTGACGAATACTTAAAGTGTATAGACAATTATAAATTAAATAGCGCTAAACTTACACATGGTGGTAACGATTATAGTGGTTCATGGAGGCTGTTCTTTTATCATCAAGCTTTTGACAAGAAGCACTACGTTCAATTTAAAAAAGATTTAGTGTTTCCTACTCAAGTAGGTGATGAAGCTAAGAGCGCTATAGATAAGTTAAAAAATGATCAGGTCAATACATTACGATTAGATTTTATAAGTGAGCTACGTAATGGGTATTACCACAAACTAATAGTAACGGAGGTAACATAATGGAACCAGTAAGCATAGCAACAAGCGCAGTTCAAATAGATTTAAACATATCTACATGGACAGCACGTAAATTAGATAGGAAAGTTTCAGAAGAGATTGATGGGACTAAGAAAGCTAATACCAGAGCAGGTAACTACAACAAACATTTACTTGCAGGAACTAAACAACTAAAAGACATTCAGTCATTGACTGGGGAGATAAGGAACTGGCATTTAAAGCAGACACTTCCTTGGTCTGACAATGGGACTAGGTTGTTACCAATGAGTAACTTCTTTAAATATAAAGAACAACTCAATGAATACCAACACCAGTTTGATACTATGGTAGATCAACTTGTATCAGATTATCCTCAGTTGATAAGTCTATCAGCTTATAACTTAGGGGAATTATTTGATGCAAATGATTACCCCCCTGCAGAGCATATAAGGAGTAAGTTTAACTTGAGTTATACTATTATTCCTGTACCAGAGGCAGGGGATTTTAGAGTAGATATTGGCAACGATATACGTGAGGAACTCAAAGAACAGTACGAAGAAGCTTACCAACAAAAGGTGGAGACAGCTATGAGTAGTGCTTGGTCTAGACTGCACACCACACTAGAAAATATGGTGAAAAAATTAGCTGATCCCAGATGGGATGAAGAGGATGTAAAGAACCCACAGGTTTATGATTCGTTCGTAGGTCATGGTATGGAGTTAACTTCTCTTCTGACAAGTCTGAATATTACAAACGATAGCGACTTGGAACAAGCCAGAGTAGCGCTTGAACAAGCGTTAGCAGGAGTTCAACCTGACATGATAAAGAACCAACCTTATGTCAGAGAGAAACTACTTAAAGATGTTCAATCAATTAAGGACTTACTATGAAGGTAATAAAACTAACTGATGAAGATGATGCTGACTATCTTAGGGAAAGAGAAAGGGTAGCCATAGGAACGTTAAAACTAGCAGGAGACGGTTCTTATGTTAAAGGTGTAGGTATGCGTGATGGGGACTTCTATTTACTAGAGGAGACATCCGAAGACTCTGAGTATATGGCTTTTGTAAGCGATGTTGATCCTACAAAGCGCCAATGGTTAGTTGATACTATACTGGCGAATGGTACAAAAAACACATTAGACATAGACTTACCTCCTATTCCAGAAAGTAGCACTCTTGTTTTCTTCAAAAAAATACGTAATAAAAAGTACTTGTTCAGAACATTATGGGACTTTAAAATACAAGAAAAGACAGCTATTTGATTGAACAAATGGTTATCATAGCCAAAAGTTCAAGGCTCATATAATGACTAACAATGACTAAGAAAGTTACAGAGAAGTGGGTTAAGCGCCAAGTAGTTCAACGTTTAAAAGAACTTGGCGCTTACTACTTCTATCCTGTAGCGAGTGGGTACATGTCCTCTGGTGTGCCTGATATTGTAGCCTGCTACAAAAGTAAATTCATAGCTATCGAATGCAAAGCCAACGGAAACAAACCAACCCCCCTCCAACTTAAAAACCTCAACGAGATAAACTTATGTCTAGGTATTGCTTTGGTTATTGACGAGAATAACCTAGATGATGTTACTGCCACCCTCCTAAAACTCTAACCCTTTTCCTGTGATAGACAAATCAGAAACTCCATGCGTTATAAATAAAAAAACTTCTGGTCAAGTTATGACCGTACATGATATATTACCTTCCCTTAAAATACTTATTGATATAACGAAACAATATGCCTACATACTTACCCCCACCAGCGGAGTTATTAGACGTTCTCGTGTGAGACATAATGAGATACATGACTACGAAAAATATGACCTTCCCTTAAAAGACGCGATTAATTATATGAAAAGAAAACCACTATCACTCACAGCGTTTAATGAAATAAAAAAACTGGAGAAAAAAATAAATGCGTAATTTTATAGTTCTTGATTTTGAAACTTATTACTCAAAAGAATATGGGTTAAATAAACTTACAACAGAAGAATATATAAGAGACGATAGGTTTGAAGTTATAGGGGTGGCTGTTAAAAAAGATAATCTAAACCCTGTTTGGAAAAGTGGTACGCACGAAGAAATAAAAAATTTTTTATTATCTTACGATCTAGAAAATAGTTTTGTTGTAGGGCATAACTTAAGATTTGATGGCGCTATTTTAAATTGGGTATTTAATATTAAACCGAAAGGACTTATTGATACATATAGCATGGGTGCGATACTACATGGTTTAACGGAATCACTCTCACTAAATAATTTATCTAGTCTATACAATATAGGAAGTAAAGGGAGTGAAGTATTAGATGCTATAAATAAAAAACGTATTAATTTTACAATAAAAGAATTAGATGCTTATGGGAAATATTGTTGTAATGATGTAGTTTTAACACACCAACTTCTTTTAAAAATGATACCGTCATTTACAAAGGCAGAACTAAAACTAATTGACTTAACTATTCGTATGTTTACAGAACCTACAATAAGAATAAATAAACCCCTACTGCTAAAACATTTACATGATGTTAGAGAAAATAAACAAAATCTATTAGACAAAGCTAACGTAGATAAAAAAATATTAATGAGCAATCCTCAGTTTGCTGACCTACTGAGAACCTTACAAGTAGACCCGCCCATGAAAATAAGTCCTACCACAGGTAAACCTACATTCGCATTCGCTAAAACCGATCAAGGTTTTAAAGACCTCCTTGAGCATTCAGATGAGAAGATTCAAATCTTAGCTGCCGCGAGAATTGGTAACAAATCTACATTGGAAGAAACACGTACAGAGAACTTTATCAGTATATCCAACAGAGGTTTACTGCCCGTTCCTCTAAAATACTCTGGTGCTGTGGTGTCTCACAGGTGGAGTGGGAGTGATGGGATAAATATGCAGAACTTACCACGCAGTTCAGAATTAAGACGTGCGTTATGCCCTCCGACAGGACATAAGTTAGTAGTTTCAGATTTGAGTAACATAGAATTACGCTTGGCTTATTGGTTTTCTAACTCCCACCAAAAAATTGATCAAATAAAACAAGGTATAGACCTGTATACTCAATCCGCAACAGACATAACAGGAACACCTTATGATGAGGTAGATAAAGATTTACGTTACATATTTAAAGTAGTTAATCTATCTGGGATATATGGTGTGGGCGCTAATAAGATGCATAATATTTTGACGCAGGGTGGGGTTAAGAAAGATTTAGATGAAGTTAAAAATATAGTTTATGCCTATAGAAGAAACAACCCAGAACTTGTTGAGGCTTGGTCAAAAGCTGAGGAGATGCTAACTGCTGTTATGAATGCCCAAGCTTATAAAATGGGGGCGTCTGGTATTATTAGTAGTGTCCCTAAAAAAGGAATGTTGAAACCTAATGGAATGTTATTGGGGCTTCCTAACCTAAGAATACTAAAAGATAAAGATGGTAGGGAATCGTGGGCGTATGATAAGAAGTTAGGTCGTAAAGTAATCCCAGAGTATATACACCCAGCCAAGACTTTTCAGAGGTGTATTCAATCTCTCGCTAGAGATGTCATAGGAGAACACTTACTTTCTGTAGCTGCTAGATTTAAAGTGGTAATGACTGTGCATGATGAATTAGTTATTGTATGCCCTGACGATGAAGTAGATAATTGTGTGAAATATGTGAGAAAGTGTATGCAAACTCCGCCCGATTGGTGTTTAGATCTTCCCCTAGAATGTGAAATAGGAGTAGGGGATAACTATATGGATGCTAAATAATGAAAAAATTTACTTGGTCTTACTCTAGTGCTACTACATTTGAGAAATGCCCTAAACAGTATTATCACTTATATGTAAAAAAAGATATTAAACAAGACCCCAATCAAAAACATTTTTTATATGGTAACGAAGTTCACAAAGCCGCAGAATTATATGTTAGAGATAGTACACCCCTCCCTGATAAGTTTTCTCAGTTTCAAGCGCCACTAGATAAATTAATTTCTATCCCCGGTGAAAAATTTTGTGAACATAAAATTGGGTTGACACAAAGCCTTGAACCTACTGAATTTTTTTCTGATGTTGTATGGTGGAGAGGGGTAATTGACTTATTAATACTTGACAAAGACCAGAAGGTGGCTACAATCGTAGATTATAAAACAGGAAAAAATAGTCGTTATGCAGATATGCGTCAACTATCTTTAATGAGTGTAGCGATATTCAAACACTTTCCTGAGATAGAAAAGATTAAATCAGCATTATTGTTTTTAGTTAGCAAAGAAGTTTTACGATCTGACTATAAAATTGAGAAGGTCGATGATATGTTTAAAGAATGGGGGACATTAGTAAAAAGAATAGACCATGCTTATGAAAGCGGAATATTTAATGCATCGCCTAATTTTGCATGTCGTAGTTTTTGCCCAGTCCAACAATGTTCTCACTGGGGTAAATAATGGCTAAGAAAAGAAAAAGAAACTACCAAAAAGAAAACGAATATAAGAAAAGACCAGAACAAATAGCTATGAGGGTCAAAAGAAATGCTGCTCGTAGACAACTCATGAGAGAAGGATTAGTAAAAAAAGGTGATGGCACACATGTAAACCATATAGTTGCCCTAAGTAAAGGTGGCTCTAATGACAGGAAAAATTTGAGTGTGAGAGATGGAAAAAAGAATAGCTCCTATGCTAGAAACAAAGACGGTTCGATGAAAGGAAAAAATCGAAAGACATAGCTCAGAAATGTCATGATCTTTTATATAGAAGCTACAAATTTTAAGGGTACACGACACATTCAAGTAGAAGCTATTACACCTGATGAAGCAGAAGAAAAGGCTAAAAATATTTTAGGGGAAGGTTATTTTGTAGAATCAATTTCTACATTTGAAACACTACAACGGTCATAGGGGAAGGTTATATGTTGGATAGTCTATGTATTATATTCTACACAGCCTACTTTAAATGGCCTGACGGTTCGTATCATGCCTTCCCTCAAACAACGAACCGAATTGAAATTAAAACTGAAAATTTTAAAACGTTACTACTGAAAACAAAAAACAATACGTGGTATGGAATTATGAATGGAAAAATTTTTTATGGGTCATTTGGCAAATACAGGGATAAACTCTGCGAACTTGCGGATAATGAATTATTACCTGATAAAGCATACAAACCACGCGCAGTTCTGGAGGAATAAATGCAATACATAAAGGACTCTAATATTTTAAGACCGCCTACACCTAAAGAGATAAAAGACCTCAGGACTGAAACGGGGCTAACAGTGGCACAAGCGGCTAACTTAATACATAAAACAGCACGTTCTTTTCAAAGATGGGAAAGAGGTGATGGAGATATGCCACTAGCGTATTGGGAATTATTTGAGCTTAAATGCAAAGTAATTAAAATGCGCGAAGGTTCTGTAGCATAAATGGATGATTTTTATGTTCCTACTGAACAAGAAATACGAGGACATAGATTACGTTCTCAACTAACACAAGGAGAAGCCGCTAAGTGTTGTTGTGTAGCTCAAGCTACATGGGCTAGGTGGGAAAGCGGAAGAAATAAAATGCCTCCGGGATTATGGAAACTATTTTTAATTGAACTTAAATATAAAGATGATATTGAGGAAGTCGAGGAGGAATTACCTGCTACTTCATTAGATGAAATAACTGAAAATTGGGATAAAGATTATTTAAACCATTTAGAGCGAGGTTGATATGGAAAAAGAATTACTAAAAATGGACGGCTATAATGATTGCATAATGGGTAAAGTATCGGGGGCCGGGATGCCAGATAAAATATGTTACAACTATGAAAAAGTTATTAGGAAAAATATGGAGATGGGTATGTCACATGAAGAGGCAGTGGAGTATTTTGAGTATAATCAAATAGGTGCTTACGTAGGAGATCACACTCCATGCTTTTTAGAAGATATTGTAATGCTGGAGTATGGTGAAAAAAATAACGATGAAGTTTGAAGAACGTAAGTGTGCTACATGCGGTTCTGTTTACTATCATAATATTAAATATAACGGGGCTAATAGATATTGCCATAAATGTTATCTAAAAAGACGAAGGATTTACGAACAAAAAAGAAACAACAAATTTAACGCAATAATGAATAAATGTAGCGATGTTTATTGGCCTCACGTCAATAATAAATCTAAAATATTTGAAACGGGAATGTTTGGTTATAATGGAAATATATAAAGATAAAGCATTAATAGTAAACACTAAAAACCCTAATAATATAATATCTGCTATACCTAAAAGTAAGATTTTAAAATCTTATGAAAACGGTGTGACACAGGTCGTAGTTAATTGGGGGATTGATGAGGTAATTGAATTATCTAAATTAGTTAAATTTCCCCCTTCGCCAATTACTAAAGATTATAAATGGCCTGGTATATATAAACCATTTAATCATCAAAAAGAGACAGCTGAATTTTTATCCGCTCACAAACGTGCTTATTGTTTAAGTGAAGCGGGAACAGGTAAAACCTCAGGTGTTATATGGGCCGCTGATTATTTAATGAACAAAGGTAAAATTAGTAGAATGTTAGTTGTGTGTCCTTTATCTATTATGAAAGCCGCATGGGAAACAGATCTGTTTAAAACAGCTATGCACAGAACTGTAGCTATAGCGCATGGGAGCGCGGAAAAAAGAAAAAAGATTCTTGCTCAAAATACAGACATTGTGGTTATAAACTATGATGGAATTGAGATTGTTAGGAAAGAACTAGAAAAAGGTGGGTTTGATTTAATTGTAGTGGACGAAGCTAACTACATTAAGACAGTAACCACTAAAAGATGGAAGTCTTTAAATAAATTAATTAATCCTGACACGTGGGTATGGTTATTAACTGGAACACCTGCGGCTCAATCACCTTTCGATGCATACGGATTAGCTAAGTTGGTTAGCCCTGTTTCTGTACCCCGTTACGCCGGTACATTCAAAGATATGGTCATGCAAAAGGTTGGGCAGTTTAAATGGATTCCTAGATATAATGCTCAGGATATAGTGTTTAAAACATTACAACCTGCTATTCGCCATACAAAAGAGGAATGCTTAGACTTACCAAACGTGTTGTATACATGCAGAGAAGTGAGTTTAACACCTCAACAAAATAAGTATTATAAAAAGCTTAAAAAAGATATGTACATGCAAGCGGCTGGGGAAGATATAACAGCAGTAAACGCTGGTGTTATGTTGACTAAATTACTACAGGTTAGCGCTGGGTCTATCTATTCAGATGATGGTGAAACTGTAGAGTTTGATATAAAAAATAGGATCACTGCACTTAAAGAGATAATAGAAGAAGCAAGCCATAAGGTGCTAGTGTTTTGCTCATTTAGACATAGTATAGACAGGATTAGAGACGAACTAGGTAACAGCAATATATCTTGTGAACCCATACATGGAGATGTATCCATGAATAAAAGGTCCAAGATATTTGACGATTTTCAAAAAACTACAGACCCGCAAGTATTAATTATTCAGCCTCAAGCTGCTTCTCATGGGATTACTCTACACGCGGCTAACGTTGTAGTTTTCTGGTCTCCTGTAATGTCAGTAGAAACTTACATTCAATGCTGTGCTAGAGTAGACAGAGCCGGGCAACGTAACCCTATGACTGTGGTTCATTTACAGGGTAGCCCCGTAGAGGAACGAATGTATAAAATGCTGCAGGGCAAAATAGATTTACACACACAGCTAGTTAATTTATATAAAGAGGAGATTGGGTGTTGACAATGTAAAGATGTATGCTATGCTTTGGTTTTAATCAAAACGAGGCAAATAAAGGTGAATGAAATAATGACGAGTACCAGAAGTGAAGGGTTAAAAACAGTCGTAGAAATGATTGAAATAGAATCTATAACTGGCGAAGACATTGAACGGCTGATGAAAGCCGATATTAAAATGCGTGATAAGATAGCTTCTCTTGAAAATAAAATAAAAACAATAAAAGAAGAAAGATCACAAGTTCAAGCTATTCTTATAGAAGCTTGCCGGCACTTAAAATCTGATAGCTTTAAAAATAAAATTGGCACTCTTACCAGAAGAATTAAAAAGCGCTATTGGACTACAGACTGGCCAAGTATGTATAAGTTTATAGAAGAAAAAGGATTGATAGAATTTATGGAAAAAAGGTTGAATCAAACAAATATAAAAGAATATTTAGCTGAACATCCAGATGAATTACCACCAGGGCTACAAAGTTCTGCTGAGTATGCGATCAGCATACGCAGGAATAAAAGCTACGAGGAGATAGAAGAATGACACAAGACTTAGATGTATTTCAAAATCAACCTACACAAATGGTTAAAAGTAACAGAGACGATGGATTTTCTCATACCATATCTGGTAGTTCTTCTACCAGCAAAAGAATTTCTATACGCAATAATTTATTTAGATTAATTATTAATGGAGAAGAAATAAGTAAAAGTAATCAACGACACTTAGATGTAGTTATTGTGAATGCTTCTCCATCTGTGCATAGAATGTTTTACGCAGAAGCATATAGACCGGGGGCTAAATTATCTCCACCTTCATGTTGGAGTTCTGATGCTCAAGTTCCTGATAAAGATGTGCCAGAAGCGCAACATGCAGACTGTTCCGGTTGCCCACAAAACATTAAAGGCTCAGGTCCTAATAATACTAAAGCATGTAGATTTAGTAGACGCATCGCTGTAGTTATGGCTGATAATTTAGAAGGTGACATATACCAGATGACTCTACCTGCTCAGTCTATATTTGGAACTGGTGATGATACTGGTAAGCCACTTAATAAATATGCAGATTATGTAAAGGCTAATGGTGAAGCTGTAGGATCAGTAGTTACACGTATGTCTTTTGATGAAAATTCTTCCAGTACTAAAGTTAAATTCTGGCCTTTATCTAGATTAACAGACGAAGAGTTTGAAATTTCTAAAGGTCAAGGAGCTACTGAAGATGCTCAAAGAGCTATTACCTTAACTGTAGTTAAGAAAGAGCCTGAAGTAGATGAAAAAGATATACCAGAAGCTTTTAGATTAACAGACGAACAGAAAGCTAAAGCAGCTGAACCAAAAGAAGAAGTTGTTGAAGAACCTGTTAAAAAGAAAACGAGTAGAAAAAAGAAAACTAAAACCGAACCAGTTCAACAAGATTTATTTGATAAAGAAAAAACTGAAGAACCTGTACAAGATACAGGGAATGTAAGTCTTGATGATCTAGTATCTGATTGGGAGTAAAAATAGCATGAGAGGTTATTCACAAAAAGTAATTAATGATAATAAGAAAGCTAGGCCGATAACGTCTGGTGTTAAATTAGGTAAACTATGTATTAAACTTATGTACCCTGTAGATAAGGTAGCTAAGAAATTAAAAAAATCTAGGCAATGTGTTTATGATTGGTTTTGTGGCAAAGCTGCCCCTACTAAAAACAATACTAAAAAAATAAATCAGTTAATAGATGAATTAACTGCACAACTTAAATAATGCATCTCCATGCATATAAAAGAATTTTTACGACATGTGTGGTCAGAGCAAGGGTTTTATTGCGTTGTAGGTAAAGATCAACAGAATATTATTCACCCTAAATTTGTCAAAACTATTGACGAAGTAGAGAGACAAGCGCTCAAACTTTTAAAAGATAAACAAGACGTTTATTTTGCTTGTTCTACATGGGTTGAACCTACAGACAGAAAAAAACCTAATGCCAAAGAACAACGTATTTTATGGTTGGATATTGATTGCGGTTACGATGAAAAGAAACGCAAGTGGAAAGATTATCGAACTAAAGAAGATGCGTTAGTAGCTTTAAAAAAGTTTACTGAAGAAACTAAACTTCCCGCGCCTACATTAGTAGATTCTGGAAGAGGCATACATTGCTATTGGTCATTTACTGAACCTGTAGATAAAGTAGTCTGGCTTCCTGTAGCGCAAGGACTTAAATTTTTATGTGTTAAACATGATTTCTATGCAGACCCTATGTGCACTGCAGATGTTACACGCATTTTACGAATCCCTAACACTAAAAATTTTAAAGACCTAGATAATCCGCAAGATGTTAAGGTTATAAAGATCGGTAAACCAACCCCATTTGAAGACTTAGCATCTATAATACCTGTGCAAGTAGTAAAAGAGTATACCCCTCGAAGAGAGGCGGACGCTGCTACTAAAGCATTATTGGGTAATCACTCATCTAGATTTAGAAAAATAATTGAACGTTGCAAAATAGATGATGGCTGTGCGCAACTAGAACATATAATGACAAAGCAGCAAGAAATAGAAGAGCCTTTATGGAGATCCGGGTTATCTATAGCAGTTCATTGTGAAGATAAGTCAATAGCCATTCACAGTATATCCAAACTACACTCAGACTATGAATATGAAAAGACTGAAGAAAAAGCTTATCAGATTCCCGCTCCGCACACTTGTAAACAATTTGAATCATTACGTCCTCCTGGCTGTAAAAATTGCCCACATAAAGGGAAAATCACTTCCCCTATTCAACTTGGACGGATCATAGCCAGAGCTCGTGGCGCTGATAATATTATTGAAGCTAAAAGTGAAGCTTTAGACGAGATGGTTACTTATCAAGTACCAGAATACCCATACCCTTATTTTCGAGGTAAAAATGGTGGGGTGTACAGAGTCATGCCGGATGATGATGAAGACGGTATTAAAATATATGACTATGATTTTTATCTTGTTGAAAGGTTACACGATCCTAACTTAGGAGAATGTGCATGGTTTAAATTACATCTACCTAAAGATGCCGTTAGAGAGTTTATAGGTAGAACCAGTGAACTGATGACTAAAGACAAAGCAAGACAAATTTTAGTTGATATAGGGGTGATAGCTCATGGTAAGCAAATGGATAGTGTTATTAACTATATTGTTACTGCGATTCAAACACAACAACGTACAAAAGAAGCTTCTCCTATGCATAAGCAATATGGGTGGAATCCGGGACCGGTTGAAACTAAAAATAAGATTTTAATTGGCAACAGAGAGATAAGTGCTTTCGGTATTAAATACGTACCTATAGCGGATGAGTTGAACGAAGTTAACCCAACTCTACAGAAGCAGGGGAGCTATGAAGAGTGGCAAAAAGCGATAAGCATATATGAGCGACCTGGAATGGAGCTTAGGGCATTTGGTTTCTTTTGTGCATTTGGTTCATTACTTATGCCTTTCTTTGACTCCAGAGAAAAGTCAGCCGTTATTAACCTGTACCACCCAGAAACAGGCCAGGGTAAGACTACTATACTCCAAGCTATGACAAGTGTTTATGGTAACCCTGATTTATCCGCTAAGCTTATTCAGTTATGGGGGGACACAGCTAACTCTATCGTGCACAGAATGGGGTACATGAATAATTTACCAGCCGCTGTAGATGAGTTTACAGACGTTAAACCAAGCGAGTTACACACATTCCTCAAGTTTATGGCAACAGGACGTGGTAAAAATAGGTTAACAAGCGGAAGCATAAATAGAGAAAGAGCTAATGATACAGTGTTTAATTTAATATGTTTGGTTTCCAGTAATACTGATTTCAGAAGTGTAATGTTTTCAGACAGAGCTAAGTCTAGCGGAGAGATGGCACGATTTATTCAACTGCGAATAGAGAAAGATACTACTCTAACTAAAGAAGAAGCTGATACTCATTTTGGTAAATTGTTTGACAACTATGGTCATGCCGGAGAGATATATGCTCAGTATTTAATAGCTAATATAGATAAAGTTAAAAAAGAACTACAACAAACACAAAGAAAAATAGATAAAGAATTAAATATTAAAAGTGAGGATAGAAAATATTCAGCTACTCTAGCTGCTGTTTTTCTAGGGGCTATCATATCTAAAAGTTTAGGTATTCATAACATACCTATTATGCCGGTGTACAAAGCTATAGCTAAAGAATTACGTA
>CEOT01010274.1_pt1 | contig 19845 bp, 24 predicted proteins | sample 530671 | NCBI WGS metagenome assembly CEOT01 (sample SAMEA2620852, study PRJEB7988) | marine metagenome | isolation source: saline water (ENVO:00002010), including | reverse complement strand
CTAGTGGTATGTGTTCTAGGAAATTATACTATGAGAGTGTAATGAAACTAGAGCCTACAGAGCAAATAGAAGATAAGGTAAGACGAGTGTTTAGGTTAGGAGATTTAGTTCATACTGACATTCAACAAGCACTTGTAGAAGCAGTTAAGAGAAAAGAACCAAAAGAGAATATATAATATATACTATATATATATATATATAATATATATAACAAAAACCCTTTAAAGGTTTTTGTTAATATTTATAATAAATAGAAAAGGAGAATAAAATGAATAAATCAGATAAGTTTTTTGAAGTTAAGTACGAAACAAACCAAGAGGGTTGGAGAACTAGATGGGCAGTAAAAGCTAGGACTAAAGACCAAGCTATAGGTTATGTTTGTAGAATGGTTACACAGAAAACTATGACTAAAGGTGTATGGTTTAGACCTATAGAATGTAATGATGTTACTGAGGAAGTTAGAGATGGTAGCTATAAGCAGGAAGAAGTATCAGAGGTAGCATAATGAAGATAACACATTGGACTATAAAATATACAACAGAAGATGGTAGCGAGCATTATGTGTCTGAAGTACCTGATTGGGTTGCAGATGATGTTGATGAGTTCCTAACTAGCTTAGAACAAGAGTGCCTGAGTTAGATAAGGAATTAGGCAAGGTTGCAGATAAGTGTCAAGTATGTTTATCTGTTTCCTATAGACCTAGAATTATGTATCTAATAAAGCCACATACAGCAGTAGCAAGTCTAGTAGAAGATTATAGAAAGAAGATTTGTACCAAGTGTTATAATGGTATGTTTGGAAAGAAAAAATAAATAGAGAGTCAATAACTGGTCCTGTAAGTCCTAGAGGAATTAAGGGCGAAAGCCAAAGGCTACTTCGGTAGGTGAATCTAGGCAAAGGAATATGTGAGGCTCTCTATTTTAAAGGGAATTATGATAAAGAATGTTTATGTAGAAGAGCCTATCTTTCTAGAAGATTTAAAAGTTAGAGGGTTTGCAGATTTAATAATAGAATTAGATGATGGTAGGGTTTATCTCTATGATATCAAGACTATAAATGCTTGGTCTTATAGAATGAAGTTTGGTAGGAATAAAGAGAAAGAGCCTAGCATACATCAAGAATTGCAAGTAGCAATATATGGAGTTGGGGTCAAGAGGAGGTTTGGTAGATTAGATGGAATGTCTCTACTATACTACAATAAGGACACTTCAGTACTTAAGGAGGTAGACATAGATATGTCAAGGTTACTTACTGCTGAATCTTATTGGAAAGAAATCGTAAAAGAGCATTCTTTAGGTTTACCAAATCTCAGACCCAATGTATCTCCTGTTATGGAATGGGAGTGCAGATATTGTATGTATAAAACACAATGTGATAATGATAATAGAAAGGAGTTCACTAATGAGTGATTCTAATAATGAGATAGTAGCAAAGGCTCAAGCATTGCAGGCTCAGCTAAACAACCTAGTTGTTAAGCATAAGAATTTATCTGATACAAAGACACCTAAGCCTTATATAGAAACTAGGGCAGATGGTTTTGACTATGTAGACGAGGGTTATATGAGAGGTTTGCTAAATGAGCATTTCCCTATATGGAATTGGGAGATTAAAAAGTATGAGGTTCTAGGAGATGTTGAGATTATAGTTCATGGTAGATTGACTATAGTAGATGAGGGTTTGCCTAGATACTTTGAAGCCATAGCTTCGCATAGAATAGCCAAAAATGCAAAAGGGTATGTAAACATATCTAATAACCTAAAGTCTGCAAATACAGATGCTTTTAAGGTTGCAGTTAATAGATTATGCAATATAGCAGATGATGTTTACAGAAAGCAGGTTGTAGATTATAATTTAGATGATAAGCAAAAAGATAATCTAGAAAAAATTCTATCAGACATAGGTAATGTAGAATTGTCTGATAAAATAAAAGACGAAGTAGATAGTTTGGGTATAAACTCTCAAAACTATAAACAAACAATAATAAAACTAAATAAAATGAAGGAGAGTGTAAATGAGTAGTATATTAGATGCTATGGAGAAAAGTGAGACACATCACTATTATGACCCTAGCCAAAATAAAAATGTAACATTGGTAGCAAAGCAGTTATATCCAAGCCATATAACAGAATGCAAAGTAGCAGAAGTTTCTGTTAGAAAAAAATACAAAGCAAAGGTATTTAATTTCTATGTAGAAATAGCAGATGCTGTTAAAGAGTTAACCTTTACTACAGCCAATGGCAATCAAGTTAAAGGTGCATCTTATGCAGGCAGGAGAGTTAAAGGTGGTGGAGTATTTTTCTTCCTTAACCCTACAGAGGGAGATGACTTTGAGGCAAATCCTGGTGGCAACGATAAGTACTTACATTTCTGTGAGTCTATTGGTATAGAGTGTCCTGAAGTAGAAGTTGAAATAGATGGCGAAAAGAGAATGGTTAAAACCCTTCCTGAATTGCAACCTGAAGATATTATAGGTAAGCCTTTAATGTCTTATATAGATGTTGCCCCTTGGAAAGATAAAGATGGTAATCAGAAATTCTCTATGAATGTCAAGAACTTTGACAAGTGGACAGATGGAGATACTAGAGACCTAGAGATGGAGGATTTACCATTTTGATTAGAAAAGCAAGCAAAAAGCTAGACTTTCTTATGTTCTTGCATAGCAAGCTTGGTATCAGTAGAGACTTTGTTTGCAATCAAGCAGGTATATCTAGGGCTACCTTCTATAGGTACAAAAAAGAAAAATCTAGTAAATAATAAAAAAAAGTAGTAATTTCAAACTGAGGGGGTGGGTTTCTTTTTAGTGAGTCTCTCTCGCTATTCCTTTCTTACCTACCCTCTCACTACTAAGGGAGTTTTATGAAAAGTGAGTATGTAAGTAAAAAGAGAATGGATAGATATAGAGAAGCATCTAATGGGAAGTGGTATATTTATAAATACTTTATATCTTCTTATTTAGAGAATAGGAATGCAAGGAATGCATCGAGACACAAATAGTAAAAGTCAAAATAGTAGGCTTATGGAATGTCTTAAAATATGTGTTGATAGTTTATATTGGATAAAAAATAATAGTTCTCTGCATAATGCTAATAGGATGAGAGCTAAAGACACATTGAAAGAGATTCAAAAGATTTTAAAAAAATAATCCCCTGCTATTGAAATGGATTGTGAAATTCAGTACATTATATTGTTGACCACGATATAGTGCAGGGGAATATTGACCTCAGAAAGGGATAAATGTCATACTTTGAAGATAGAAAAAAAGTAAAATATATACATACTAATAAGAAAAGTATAGAGGAAAGGTTGTATCTGCTAGAGAAAAAAGTAGATATAATAATTAGAGAATTAAAAAATAAAAAATAGGAAGGGCGATAGATGTCTGATAAGGTTAATCCTTCTTCTAAAGAGGGAGAAAGAGCTATTTTATGCTCAATATTAGAAAATAATAAAATCTTAGATGATGTTTCAGCTTATTTGCATAAGGATTATTTTTATTTCCAAGAGAATGCTAGAGCATTCGAGATACTTAGTAATATGCATCATAATGGAGAGCCAATAGATATTGCTACTGTGTGTGGCAGGCTTACAGAAAAAGATAAGGCAGATGGAGTAGATGCTTATTATATAACAGGGCTAATGGATAATCCAACTACTAATCCAATGCACTATGCAAAACAAGTATACGAGAAACATTTATTAAGAAGTATAATAAAGAAAACGACACTTATAAACGAGTCTGCATATAGCAATAATACAGATATTTATAATTTAATGTCTGATACTCATACGAGTATAGGGGCATTAATGGATGTAAAGCCTGGTACAAAATTTGTTATAGAAGATGAGTTAGAAGAAACTGTAGATAATATACAGAATAGTGATGTCAATATTATAAAAACAGGGTTTAATGGGATTGATTCTCTAGCAGGTGGTTTGACTAGAGGAGAGATTACTATACTTGGTGGCAGACCAGGACATGGAAAAACTACTGCTATGATTAATGTAGTTAAAGGTTGTATAGAGCAAGGCTTGAAAGTATTGGTTGTCAATAGAGAGATGACCAATGTTGAGATGCTTAAGAAGATTTTAGTTCTTGAGAGTGGAGAATTGTCATACCTATCTATTAGGAAAGGCATATTAAATGATTTAGAGACAATATCAAAGCTTAATAATGTCAAGAAAAAGGTTGCAGAGAAGTATTCAGAGGATAGGTTTTGTATGTTCGATAATCTAAATACATTCTCTCAATCTGCAGCAGAGATTAAGAAGTTTAAACCTGATATAATCTTTGATGATTATATACAGCTAATATCTCCTGAGCAGAAGTTTGACCATAGAAGATTTCAATTAGAAAAGCTAGTAAATGATTATAAATGGTTAGCAAAGAGTCAGAATGCTTGTGTCTTTTTATTATCTCAGCTTAATAGAGCATTAGAGGTTAGAGGAGATGGTAGACCTAAGTTATCTGACATTGCAGAAAGTGGTGCAATAGAACAAGTTGCAGAAAATGTTTTATTTGTATACTATGATTTTAAGATTAATGGAAATGCTAGCAAGTATGGAGCAAACCAATTAGAAATTATAGGTTCAAAGGTTAGGTATGGAAATTCAGGCAATGCAGTTCTTCATTACGAGGGAGATAAAGTAAAATTAACACAAGGATAATATATGAGTAATATTAAGAGTTTAGAAGAAATGAAACCTAAAAATGATACTAGGGTTTTTATAGGAATAGACCCTGGTAAAAGTGGTGGCTGTGGAATAATCTCTATAGAAGATGGAGTAGAAACACATTTAAATTTTAAGTTTCCAAAACAAATTGATTTATTAAGTGTAGGCTTAATGGCTACAATTCCTAGAGGGCTATCTTTAGAAAATGTCCATGTTCTAGTTGAGCATGTCCATGCTTTTCCAAAACAAGGAGCAGTCTCTACATTTAGCTTTGGGCAAAATCTAGGTCATTGGGAAGGTACATTATATGCTAATGAATTTAACTTTACCTATGTAAATCCAAAAGAGTGGATATATTGGTATGGTATTCCAAAAGGTTTGGAAAAAAAGAAGAGAAAAAGACTTTTATTAGAGAAGGCTAAAAAGTTATTCCCTAATATGAAGATAACATTCAATGTTAGTGATGCAATGCTAATAGCTAACTATTGTATGGAAATGTATTATAGAAATAAAGCAAAGGAGATGTAAATGAGTATGCACTTAAAAACTTGGGGAGAGAGAATAAATAATCCTCAAGCAAATATAGCAGAAGTAAAAGCAGAGGAGTACTACGAGTCTATGGGATTTGATGTATTTAGATTTGGGTTTGATTTACTCCAAGAAGGGATAGATGTGTCCACTTGGTGCAAGATACCCTTGCTTATAAGGAAGAAACCTGACTATATTGTAGTCAAGAAAGGAGCTTATTTTATTGAGGCAAAAGGTTGCGTCAATGTAATTAGGCTGAAAGAAGAAGATATCAATGCTTATAAATGGTGGAAAGAAAACCTAAATATGGATTTAGGATTTTTCTTTTACTCCACCCTGTACAAAAGGCATTTAAATGTATCTTATAATCAAGTAATTAAATATTTACCAAAATGTGAAAAAGAGGAGTTTATGGATAATGGAAAGAAATACTACAAGGTCTATTTTGAGTTATTGGAAGGATTTATTAGAGATGAAAGGTAATAAAAGAGGAAACTTAATAAGAGAGATATTTAAAAATAATAGTGAATTATATGATTTGATTTGGAAACAAGTCTATCTATTAGAAAAGTATGAATGTGATTTTAAAGATTATATTCCTGTAAATGATTTTATGGATGAGTATGAAGATATGCTTAATTTAATAGGTATAACTAGCAGAAAGTTTCTCGATGAATGGGATGATGAAGCAGATAGAAAATCGTAAAACTATCTGCCTCCACCCAATAGAGAGGTGTGTATTACCACACTTCTCTAATTGTTAGCGATATATCATAGACTCCATTAGCTACTTGCTCATAATTAAATGAACTTTGGTCTATTTGGCATATAGCAAATTGGTCAGGACTATTATTGTTGCCATCAGGTTGAAATATAAATGGCAAACTGCCACCTAAAGTTTTACCCATAACTACTGTCATAAAAGAATAACTGTCATAGGCATCAGTAGTAAAATCATTGTTAGCATTAATATAAGAAGAATTATCTTCTAAATCGATGCTATCAGTAGGATTATTTCTTGATATTGATTCGTTAATAGGAAAAAGCCTCCAATCGCTTATATAGGAAAATTTTAAATCCCAAATCCTTCTACCTCTACCATATTGCCTTTTTTCTTTATAGTTGTTACCTTCCTGAGTTGATAAATTAGCCTGACCTACATACCAAGCAGGCATAGTTCCCCAATGAGGAGACCCTGTATAGTCTACTTGCGTTAGCGTAGAGCCACCTTTTGTTTGTTGTTTTTTTATTCCATCATATTCTCTCCTGATAGTTAATTTTAAATCAGGAGAATGAGGCATCTGAAATACTTGACCAAAACCTATTTTACTAAGCATAAGTTCAAAATTTGTAGTACTGTCAGTTCGCGTACTAATGCTTAATGTCCTGAAACTTTGTGCTATTGGGTCACACTCAGCCATACTCCAACCATTTTGTTGAAAGGTTGTAGTAGAGTCCATAGGAAAATTGCATATTTCACTAAAGTCACTAGCAGTAATATTATTTACTCCTTGCTCAGCAACATTTAGAACATTAATTATAGTATTTTTAATTTTGGAGTCATAAAAATTATGATTAAAAAACCCTAGCCAATGTTTAAAAGAAGGAATATGTGTAGCCCCTGACATCCTGTTGTCGTGGTCTAGTTTTACCCTATATTCTCTGTAGCCTGATAAATCTTGGAAACCAGCCTCGGCTGTTTCTTGAATGCTTTCAACAGGATTCAATTCTCCCATAAGTTTAGTGTCACCATAAGTATCTTCAAAACTCCCTTGTGCCTTAAAAAAAGAAAGCATATCTATATAAAATTTTGGGTTACCTACATTCTGCTTTGCCATTTAATTCTCCTAATATTTTTCTATCTTAGATTCTGTTGTTGTTTTAACAGGAGCTACTTTAGTTGTTGTTTGTGATGGTGCTTTTGTATCTACAGAAGGAACTTTAAATTCTTTTTTAGAAAAAGTAATTTGTTTTTTAAAATCTTTAGATTGTGCTTGAGCAGATTTAGTAAGCTTCCTTACACTTGGAATAAATGGTTTATATTTTTTTATAATTTGCATTGCTCTTTTTTTATAATTATCTGTTTTAAAATTTACTATATTCCCTTTTCTATCTTTCATGTAAATGTCTATTGACTCTTCTGTATGAACTCCTCCTGTCATAGCTTGCCCATCTCCATGCAAGTGATACTCCCCATTATAAGGACTACCATCTATAAAATAATATTCATTTTGCTTTGTCTGTAAATTATTTTTAACTAACGATGAATGTACAATCTGATTATCTGCCTGATGATAACTATCCAACCCTTCCCAATATTGAGTATTTTTATCAAAATCAACAGTTTGTTTTTCAAAATAATCTATATCTTCTATTATAATATTAGCTGAATATAATGTATTAAGCTCATCTACTACATGAACTGATTTTATATTAATTGCCCCATTGTAATTAAATAAAAGTTCAGGGACAGGGTTCCCTGAATCTAAGTTAACACACATTATAGCTTTGCTTGACATTGAAGAAATCCAAGCGTCTGCAAGCTGAGACTCCATATATGCTTTGCCTGTATAATTAATTTGTATAGCAAGAACATCGTTTAAAGAACTTAAATCTATTGCAATTTCATTTTTTCTGTGATATAATTTTATCATTATATATTAATTAACCTTATTGATTCATTATGTGTTGTACTAAACTAACTATATCCATCGCATTAAAAGATTGGTCTAAATTATAATCTGCAAGATAAGCTTGAGCAGGGCTTGTAAAGCTATTATTTCCTAATATTAGAGCTATAAAAGCTGTAATATCTAGAATATTTAGCATGCCATCAAAATTTACATCCCCTTTTAAAGCATTTGCCCAATTTAATTGTTGTCCAAATACAGTATGAGGGTCAAGCTGTAGATTTCCTGGAATAGGTTGTCTTGGAGTTAAGCCAAGAAAAAACTCTGCAAGACCATTGACCCCTAAAGTTGGCAGTCTCCAATATTCAGGCTGAGGTATTTGTCCTGTTGAAATAAATTGAGCATTAAAAGATTCCATATTATGAATAGGAGTATTATATATCATAATTTTAAATATATTGTGTCCTATAAATTCAAATGGTCCATTATGATTAGACTCAGTTACTAATCCATAATAGCAAGTTCCATCTGCATCATAATTTACTCCCCAACCTACATTAGTATGAGAATACATAATTTGCACTATTAAATTTTCATGTACAGGGTGACCATAAAAAGCACCACTTGGAACATAAAATGTTCTATCGTAAAGATTAGGTGACCAAGATACTATATCATCAATGATTATATTTTCTTCGCTAAATAAGAAAAATTCTGCATTTTCATCGGCAGCTCCTTCAGAAAACCTTTTCCCTCCATAAATTAAATTTTCTAAAACAACAGAAGGAGGGTTTTCTACATAATCATCGTAATATAAACCTTGGTCCCCATAGTGGTTACCTGTACCTTCCCCTTCTACAATAGTATCCTCAAAACTAGTATCGCCTGTATTATAATCAAAATCTAAAAGCTTTTCATCCCATGTATTAATATCTATAGCATCTAATGTATTTAATTGAATACCTTCAATTTCAACAAAATCTAAATTTTTTCTTGCAGATGTAACAAAAAATAAAGGGTAAAATATACTTCCTGCATTTTGACTTTCTGCTAATTGAATTACTTTAGTATAATCAATTCCAAAAGCCTTTATGCCTTGTATTAATTTATCAAACTTTATTATTTGACCTGGGTTTATATTAACATATTTTAATGGCAGTTTAATTTTGCATAGCAAGTGCTGATGTTTATAAAACCTAAACATCCTTTTCCATACTAAATCAGCAGTTGCATCGTCTTTTATATATTTAGATTCAAATGTTAATACATTATAATCTACATCAGGAGTACCATCAAAATCTACATGAGAATTATAAAACAATTCATTAGGTTCAGGATAAAGCCCTGATTCTAATTTAGAATCATATGCTTTAGATGCATAATTATAATTATAATTAAATTCAATTCTGCTGTAGCAATGTTCATTTTTAGTCCTGCTAAATGAATAATTAATAACATCATCTTCTTTTATTGTTATTGCATTATCTGTATTGTCATAATCATCTACTTGAGTATACAATGTTTTCATTGATGGAAAATTTAGCTTTCCTTTATTGTCAAAGTAAGGATAACATAAAGTCGACCTTGCAATATCTTCTAATAATTTTTTGCCTTCAATTTCTTTATTTACAGAAAAATCAAATTTATAATTAAAATGAATTTCTTTAGCCTTATTATAAGAATCTTCATCTATTTGGCTTTCATCTAACCCTAGCTCTGTAATAGCAATATTTCGCATTATTTCTATAGGATTTCGAAGAACAACTCCATTTTCAACTCTTCCATTAACATTTAAAAAAAAGTTTAATTTATCAGGCTTATACTTAACATTGCAGCAAGTTAACAAATCTACTTCATTTATCTGACCTCTTACTTTTGCATATAAATCTAAAGGTATATCATCATAGATGTCATTAGGGTTAATAAAAATGTTCATTCCAAGCATAATATCAATGGTAAGAGAATTTTGCTCGATTATAACATAAGATGTTTCATGCCTAAAAGTATTCCATTCAGCCTCACCTAAATTTCCATAAACAACGCTATCAGGGTTAATATTAGCTGAAGTTTCAAATATAATTTGATTATCACCTTCAACATTAAGCCCTGAATATTCAGATTCGCCAAAATGATTAAAGAATAAAAACAAGTCTTTAGGAGATGTATCTATATTGGAATCAGTAAATACTTGATTAAATTGACTTCCCAAATGCATAGATGATACATTGTCATTAGTTGCCAATGCTGTAGCACCTGTAGCAATAAAACCATTGCCATCATGTGAAATGATATAAAGTTTAGAATTATCAGATTGCGAAAGAGTGCTAGGCATTTTAGGAAATAAAAAACTATTAATGCTCATTTGTAAATTATCACTTAAAGCTGAATAATCAATCCCTAAATCAGAATCAATAGATATTTTTATTAAAGATTGATTTACATAGTGAGCAAAATATAAATAAAGATGTCCATAATTTTGATAATCAATTTCATTCCAATAAGAGTATGGTTCAGAATTATTAAAATTCAATAAAGATGTAGGCGTATAATCATTATCACTAATAGCTTGATTCATAGCATCTTCAAATAAGTTCATTTGGCTATCCCATCCAAACTGATAAGAATCTGATAAATCATTTTGAGATGAAACATTGCTTAAATTTTCCCTTAAGTAGCATGAAATATTTTTTGATTTAAAAGGAACAATTAACTGTAATGTTTTATGTATTCCTGCAGCACCTAAATCTGCTTGCTTTTCAGGAACAAGCTTAACTTGACCTGGGCTATCTGAATCATAAGATGTCCATTGAGTATAATCCAAAGAATTAAAAGTAGCTATTTCAATATCTTTTAAAGACTCTAATGTTTTTATTGGAACATGTGCCATAAAATCGTCTATGTAAACCATAACAGGAGATATGCCTTTTGCTCCCCAATCATCAAAAGATTCAAATATAGTGTCAGGTTCGTAATTTTCTGAGGTGCCAATATTAAGATATTCATCAACTGTAGAAGATACAAGAGATACTGAATTGTCAGAGTCTGCTTTTAATGTATTTCCACTATCTATAATAGCAGGGGCGCCTTTTAAATGCCCATAAACGATAGGTATTATTTTATTTCTATATTTTGAAGGTACAGATTCTGAAGTAGATGTTTTAACACTAGGTATATTTTTGCTCATTTTTGATTGAGTTAAATCTTCTAAAATTATATTTACTTCAGAGTTATTATGATTAATTCTAGCAACATACCCTTTAAAAACTAATAATGAATCTTCACTAGAAGTTGCACTTTGAGTATCAAAATAAATATTAACTTCCTCATTAATCAATGGATTAGACTTTAATATATCAGAAAATATTTCTTCTTGATATTTATAGTTAGATATTTTTAAAGTTACACTAGCTGTTTTAAAATTTCTTTTTTCATAATCTACAGATTCATTTAAATATGGAAGATTTAATAGTAATGGTTTATAATACTGATTTTCAAAAGTTATACTATGAGTTGATAAATGCATTAAGTTATCGCCAATTATCACTCTAGTAATTATAGATGTTTGTTTAGATTCAATATCGTTTTTAAATACAGCAGGAAGTGTCATTATATACCTATATCCCCACCTCTACGAAGTGCTTCTTTAATTTGTGGAACAGCTTCTGTCTCTATAAAATCTTGACTTAATACATTCCCACTAAAATTAATATTGATTGTGCCTCCTTGCTGAGGACCATTAATATTAGGACTAGAAAGAGGTGTTACTTGGACTCTTTCTCTACCTCCAGGGTTATCCCCAACCATAATCATTTGAGGACCTTGAGTAACAAAATCTCCTCCTTGAGCAAATGCAGGAGGTTTCTGCTGTCTTACAACATTCATCTGCATTGCTGCCATAGCAGTATAGCCTGCAATAGCAATAGGAGCTGCAACTCCATAATCTTTAATTGCTGAAATAGCAGCTATAGCATTATTTATTAATATTTCTGCTATCGCCATTCTTTGCTTTTCTTGAAACAGTTGTTTTCTGCGTGGCAATGTTTTAGCAGCAGCTTCTTTTTCTAGCCTATTCATAGCATTAGTATCATTCCTAGCAGCAGCAATTTTATATGCAGATGTTTCTTTTATTTGCTCAACATCTGTTTGCATTCTTTCTTTTTGAATTTCCATTTCTGCAGAATTTATATCTTGGCTCATTGAAAAAAATTGATTTTTAAGTTGCATTTTCAACTCATTTGTTTTTTGCTGCCTTCGTGCATTAGCATCTTCTATATCTTGAGAATCTTCATTCTTTTTGTTAAAATCTTCAAGCAAATCAAAAAGTAACATTTGACCATCAAATCTTTCTTTAACTTTATGTACTAATTCTTCATTCTCTTTCGTAAATCCCTTTGTAGCATCTGTTAATTTAATCTCACCATCTACTAATTGAAAATTAGTGCCATCTAAATCAATATTTGCTTTTAATAATTCTTCTTTAACTTTTAATTGCCTCTTATCTTCGCCATTTAATTTAGCTGTAGCTAAAATAATTTGATTTGCTAAAGACATATTTTCAGTCTCTACACTTTGTGTTCTTTTAACAGCCTGCCTATAATTTTCTTGCGCTCTTGTTTTTTCATTTATAAGATTAATATAATTAATCTCCATAGTGCTAAGGTCACTTAAATGAAGTCCCTGTTCACTTGCATACTTTTCAACTGCACTTCCATCGTCATCTAATAATTTAAATTTCTTTTTTAAAGCTTCTATTGCTTTGTCTATTTCCTCTGTGCCTCTACCCATTTCTTCAGCAAGAGTATTTTCATTCTTTCCGAGAGTTTCTATTTCATCATTTAATTCTTTAAGCCTTTCATTTAAATCTTCATTTACATCAAGCATGTCAAGAAAGCCTTTAGTAAGACCTACCCCTGCTATTAAAGCCATACCTTTAGTTAAGGCTTTTACTGCCTTAGTCGAACCTGCAGTAACAACTTGCAAAATTGCTTGAGATTTGCTCAATGCTGTAGTAGCATCTGCTGCTAGCTTGGTAGCTTTTGAATAAATTGCCCATACAGACACAACTGTTCCTATTGCCAATCCATAATTAGCTATATCTTGTGGGTCTAAAGCTTTTGCTAATTTTGTAATAAATTCAACAACTTTCATTGTACCAGGAGTTATAACTCTTCCCATATCTTCCTGAAGGTCTGAAAAAGCAGAACTCATAGCTTTTATTTTTCCTTCAGTAGTATCAGCCATAGCTTCACCCATTCCACCAAACTGAGTTTCTAGCTCTCCTAATATTATCTTTTGAGCGCCTGCAATATCCCCTGCTAAGACCATTTCTTTTATCATTTTTCTTTGGTCTTCTGTAAACTGAATACCAACTCTAGATAAAGCACTCACCCCTTTGATAGGGTCATTTAAAGCTTTTCCAACTTGTACTGTGGTAGTTTTTAAAGTTTCACTAGAAACATTAGCTCCATACATAGCAGATGTAACATCAAGGATTGCACTTTGTGCTTGTAAAAATGTCTCTGAACCAATCTTTGTAAATGTAGCAAGTAATGCAGACGAACCAATGGTTAGCTCATCACCTATGCCTGTAGCTTCTTGCATAGCTGCAGCATATTCAACAATAGTTTTTTGGCTTAACCCTGCTGCAAAATTAGTAGACCTTAATGCTTGTAGTAACTTTGCCTCTTGCTGTTCTTGAAATGCATATGCTTTAACAAGTTGAATAGCTTTTGCAGCAGTAACTCCATAAGCAAAACTAGTCATCAGTAAAACAGACCTTACTCTAGATAAAGACATAGCATTTCTATGATTTCTAACCTCAGCAAGCTTTAAAACTCTATTATTAAGCTTTCCTGTTGTTATAGCCTCTTTAGTCAATATGTTTAATTTTGCAAGAGCTGTTGCATTGCCTCTAACTGCACGAGCAACAAGATTAGTTTTTCCTGCTATATCATTAACAGTAATTCCATATTTTTTTAAAGCAGCATTTAGCTCCATTAATTTAATTTTAGCTTTTTCTTCTATTTTTTGCTGTCTTTTTTTAGCTATTAAAAGCTGTTTTGTTTGCTGCTCTTCTTTTTTTCGCTGTGCAATAAGTTCTTTTCTAGCTTGCTTTTCTTTTTTTGCAGCTTGATTATAATTAAACATATCAAGAGCTTCTCTTTGAGCTTGCACTTTTCTTTCATGAGCAACTTTTTCTCTTTGCTGTCTTTGTCTTTCTAGTACGCCAAATTGAGTTCTCCAAAGAGCTATTTGTTTTTTCTGCTCATCACTTAAACCTCGTTCATTTATTTCTAAAAACTTAGCACTAGATGATAACTTCTTAAGAACAAAATCTAAATCTTCTCCTAAATCTGTTCCTGCTGTAAACTCTTTATTTAAATTTTTAAATGCTTTTTGTAATGCTTTGACAAGCTTTGCAGTACTTTTACCACCTGATATTTCTATTTCAGCTTCAGCCATTTGGTAAATATCACCATCATAATCATATGAATCTTCATGTATTGTATCATATTGATTAGTTTCTTCATTCCATATTAAAACTATTTCATTATATATTTTAGTCATCTTTAACCTTATTCATATGTTGCTTTTGTAGCATATTGTCTCTTTTTATTAAAGCATTTTTAATAATAAAAGTTTTAGAAACCCATCGAGATGGCTGTTCTTTATAAGAGCCTTCATAAGGCTTGATGCCAAAGTTTTTGCAATATAGATACTTAGATATATCTGATTGATATTCTTTTGATAATAATACATTTTTACAGGCAAAAAATGGAATTTGCTTAAGCAAAGAAGCCCCTATATCAAAAGATTTGCCTAATTTGTTCATTTCCTTTGCCTCTTCAATTAACTTATGTATTATTTTCCAAACATCTTCATCACTATTAAATGATAAAGATATTCTTTTCCCATTAACAGCTATAGGAGGAGTAGCCACATAAGGATACTCATGATAAACACATCCCTCACACCAATTTCCTGTTAGAATATTTAATTCTAGTGTAAGGGACTCTATTCCCCCAACTGTTGATGAGCTTGTATTAAAGGAATTAATTCATTTTTTTCATCTTCTGTCAACTCTTTTAAAGCTGAATCACAAGCAAAACCATTTTCTATTTTAAATGATTTAAAATCTCCACCTTTAATCCCTCTTCTAAGCCATGCAGTTCTAGACTTAGACATTCCTACAATGTATGGATTCCCATCAGCATCTGTTTTAAGTAATGTTGAATCATTACAAAAGTCTATATCATCTAAAGACATCTCTTTTAATTCAACTTTCCTTTTACTTTTTAGCTCTACGATTTTTTTAGCCATTTTAATCTCCTATTATATTATTATTATGCTAGGTCAAATGCAAGTACACTTCCTGAACCATTACTAACTCCTTTTAGCTCTACATCCATCATCATTATGTCTCCATCAGCTAAAGCTACATTAGTTAAGATTCCTGTAGGCATGCTTATCGAGCAGTCAGTAGCAGAGCTTTGAGTCATTGTAAATGCTCCTGCTGTATCAACAGTCACACCTTGCTCTCCAAAGTTTTGAATTAAACCTCTAGTGTCTGCATCGTACTTAACTTGAGCTGCAGCTGTTACAGCAATCTCTTGACCTCTAGCAAAAGCTCCATATCCATTAGTGCCTGTTCCTGCATAAACTGCAGGAGAATCTATAGCTACTGAAAAACTAGACAATACACAAGTTGAAATGCTATATACGCTTGTAGCACTTAAACCATCTATGCTTATTAAAGCTCCTGTATATGCAGTTCCATCTTCATCTGCTGAATTGTTAAGAGTTGGCTTATTCCCTGTTGATATTGTACAACTCCATTTATAAACACCACCATCTGTACCCATGTCTGCACTAAGTGTAAAATTTGTTACCATGCACCCTGACATAATAATATTATATCCATCAACTGTATCAGGAGATGCTAAAACTAATGTGAATGTAACATCTGCTTGTGCAACTCCATACTCTCCATTAATACCTGTAGCAGCGTAACCTAAATTTACATCTCCTGCACTTGTAGCTAAAGTATTACCTGTAACGCTTTGCATTAACTGTCTATGCCCTGCATCATTATGGAATGTACCTGATAAAGATACTTCTGTTGTCTTGTATAAATTATCTTGAAAAAAGTCTCCTTTATCTAGAATCCTTCCTGCTTGTGTTCTTACATCTAAAACTTGATTAACATTTAAAGATGGAAAAGTAACAGAGTCTACATCTAATTGATGTAGTCCTGATGTAATAGTAGGAACAGTCCCTGGAGTTGATTCTTTTATAATCCAAGCTTTAAAATCTTTTGGTGAAAATGCTGCATTAGCCATTATTTAACCTCCTTAGTTTTTGGAGAAGCTTTTACATTTCCAACTTCTTCCACTTTATCTTTAATTATATTTGGAATTAAATCCAAATCTACTTCTTTGCCTTGGTTTAAAGCAGTCCATTTATCTCTATCTAAATAACAATAGCTATAATTCGATGTAAGCTTTTCACCATTTTTTAATTTTACCTTCATAATACTCCTTTATCCTATATTAGCTAAGTGTTGACATGATAAATCCCATTCAACTACATATTCTGAATCAGAATCCCCCACATCTAAATCACAACTACTTAATTGTACATTTGTAATTTTAGAAGAATCAGATAAAGTAGCAGTTACATTATCATGAATTAAAGCTTCTATCCTAGATACCTGTCTAAAAATATGCTCTAAAGAATTTCTTTTAATATTAGGTTCTCTAAAATGATAACTCATTTCTATAGAAAACTCTCTAAATTCAGCGCTATGCATATAATCTAACAGCTCAGTACTAACAGGGTTTAACCTAATGTACTGATTTCCAGGGTTATCTTCCTTCCCTGTAAACACTTTAATAGACCCTTTAAATTCGTTTCTAAGAATACTTTCTAGTTTATCTAGTATATTCTTCCAATTATTCGTAAAAGTTATAGGCATAATATATTAACAATTTCCTTCCTAGACAATTAATAAATTCTATGTCTTGTTCTTAAACCACCTCTAGTCATTTTTACAGACCTAACATTACCTATATTATCATCCATAGATTCCATTCTTCCCCATACTTCTATCTCCCATTCATCAGGAGTTCCTCCTGCAGTAGCAGAAGATGAACTATTTTTACCTGCAAATCTAATCTGAAGCCCATTTCCTATAGGTTGATACTGTCCATTAATAACTTCAGCATCTACAATTTTATCAGCCTTTAAACTATCAGTAGATTTACCATAAACATCAAATTTAGCAGTACCTATTGCCCCTGCTGTATTAATTACTACTTTAATTAAATCATATATCCCTGAATAATTTCCTCTAGTATCTACTATGTGCAATCCATTAGAATTTTGAGGAGAGACTACTTCTCTAACAATTCCTTTAGATGCATCACCTGTAACATTACCTGATAATCTAGTTTTCCCTGTATTTAATGCTTCTATATTTTCTTTAATCTCTTCATCAAACTCATCTGCTAAAGGATTAGTAGGTTCTTGAGCTTTAATTAAAAACTTAGCAGATAATAAAGCTGCAGTCCTAACAATCATATAATCAAAATTACCTTCTTTGTCTCTAAATTGGTCTCTAGGTAAATTAGCATCTAATCTAGCATCTAAAAATCTAGATGCATTTTTCATAATCCTAGTAATAAGAGTAGAAAACTCTTCTCCTGCTTCCATTAATTTATCTAATGGAGTACTAGCTGAATAATAATAACATACATCTTCTGCAGAATTGTAAAACCATTCTCCTTCTACATTTAAATCAGTATGTGCTGATTGTGCAGGACCCAAATCTTCACCATCTGCAAATAATTGAGTTACTAAGCCACTATTATGAGCAGCATATTTATTAGTTGAGACTTCTGTCCATCCATAAATAGGATTTTTAACATCATAGTCATCCATATTAGGAAATACATCCTTAACATCTCTATGTGTACAATATGTTGAACTTATTGCCATTTATATTCTCCTTACCACATTTTGCAAGACCAATATCTTGCTTTAGTTTTAGGTCCTGGAGTTGCACATCTATGCCTTGCTCTAAATGATTTTCTCCTTGCAGGACTAGATTTTTTAATTTTCATATTAGGGTCGCCAAACATTACTTTTTTAACTTTAGTACCTGCTTTAACAAATACTTTAAATTTTTTTCTACCATAACCTGGTTGACCTTTAGTTATCCTAGAAGGTTTATTTAGCCTAACTGACTTTCCTCTATATTTAGCCATTTCATCTCCTCTTTTTAGGTTTCATTTTTTTAGACTTCTTTTTAGAAGGTCTCCCTCTTTTTTTCCCATAAGTACCTTTTCCATATGGCATATTATACCTCCTTAATTAAATGCTACTATTTCTATTGGTGTATTAACTTTACTATTGCAAGAACGAGCTGAAACATTAACTATAACATTTTCGGCTGCAGATGTCGCATTTGCTCCTCCACCATGAGCTGAATCATAATTAGCTGTTATAGCAAACTCTGCATTTGGCAAACCTGTAAAGTCAATAGCTCCTGTTTGATAGTTTATAGTTCCTACAGCAGTTCCTCTAATATTCCCATGACCATCATCATAAAAGAATACTGATGCATTTGGAACTGTTACCCCTTTATCGTCTATAATTGTATCAGGTGGTAATTTGCCTGCTACTGCACCTGCAGGACTAGCAGGGAATCTTGCTATTCTATTTGAACCATCAAACAACTCATCAACATTTGCAGTTCCACTTGTCCCTGCTGTTAATGCTATTGCTGAAGTAGATAAATGTTGCCCTGATGTAAATCTTAAATCTCCATCTACAATCCCTACATGAACCTTTTTTTCAAATAAATTGCCTTCTGTGTAAAATTGAGCATCTAAAGCATCTTGAATTTTTCTTATTATTCCATTTGTTCCTCCAAACCTAACATTAGAACCATCAGTTGTAAATGAAATTTCTATAGTAGAGCCTCCATCAACTGCTATAGTGAAATAATAAGTAGTAGAAGTAGATAGCCCTGAATTTGTTTGTGGAGTTATCCCTTTCATTCCACAAGCCTGATAGCCTGATTCATAAAATTTCCCTGCTACAGAGCCTGGAACTATTCCATCTGCTGTATTGTCTGTAACTCTACCAAGTCCAAAAAAGTTCATAACCCCAAACCTTCCTGAAGCATCTGTTTGTATTTTAGTAAATGTATTATAATCTCCATATATATTAAATACAGGAAACCAAACCCTTGCATTGTCTACTGCTCCATTTGTAGCATCTGTTTGTGCATCTTTATCTGCTGCTGATGTACCATATAAAGCTCTTTCTACAGTTAAAAGATTTGTTGCTATATTTGTAACTCTCATAACCTCTATTCTTGTAGTAGTGCTATCGTTTATCCCTAATTGAATTAAATCTCCTACTTCAAAATAATCTCCATCATCAACTGTAATAGTTGTGTCTGCAGCTTCAACCCCTGCATCGTTAAGTGCTAATCCTGTAAATGAATATGGAGCTGAACCTGAAGGTAAAGTTAAATAATCGCCACTCGTAGCAGGTTTAGCATTTGCAGCAGAAGCTGCTTCATTATAGCCAACCCATCTTACATTTGGTAGAAATATATACTCTCCTGCACCTAATAAGAAAGAAGCATATCTAGCTGTTGTAGCTCCACCACCTGTATCTACAGAATTTGCATCATCTACATCAGAATTGTTTTTATATTCATTTAGTCTAATTTGAACTTCTGCTCCTACTGCTCCATGATTTTTAATAACCATAGCTCTTACATTTTGTAAATTTTGAGCAGATATACTTGTAGATGACCCTATCAGCTTAATAAAACCATCACTATTATCTACTTCTTGCCTTAAATTAAATACTTCATTATAGTTTTCAGATAGGCTAAAATCATAACTATCTCCTAACCCTGTCTTTATTGATAAACTTTCTGTTAATGTTGCCATACTTTCTCCTATCTTAAATGATATTTTATATACATGTTTACTGAATA
>CEOT01021736.1_pt1 | contig 21584 bp, 19 predicted proteins | sample 530671 | NCBI WGS metagenome assembly CEOT01 (sample SAMEA2620852, study PRJEB7988) | marine metagenome | isolation source: saline water (ENVO:00002010), including | reverse complement strand
TGCTGGTAATTTATATGCTTCCATTGGGCTGATATTAAGTTCTTTTGCTAAAGTGTATAATACTAACCTCGATGCGATTTGGGGATTGCCTACTTTGCCGCTCCTAACTGCGTTCTTTATTCCACTTTTAAATCCTCATTCACCTGTCCTAAACTAAATGGGTCAGGTAATAATGCTTTAATTTGTGCGCCCACATACGGGTTTAATCGCATCATATCTAAAGCACCCAAAGCAGGTTCAGTTTTTTCAACAAAAGCATCCCATAAGAATTGGTATACTTCTTTCATATCAAAAGACAAGTCCCTTTCATCCATGTTAATATTAAAAAGTTTCATCTGCGCCTGTTCTAATTGAAGGAATGTTGGTTCTTTCAACCAAACCTTCAAGTGTTCATCCGAATCAGGGGCCACTTTAACATAGTGGACTTTACTATTTTTGTTTGCTAATATTTTACTCACGTCATTCAAAATTTGTTTTTCCATTTATAACACCTTTTTTCATAATAATTTCTCCTATTCAGTATCATCATCTTCGACGAATTGTATATCTTGGCCGGGTTCCACATAAAAATCTTGGTCTTTTGTACGTCTTTCTCTTACTCTATCTCTAATACTTGTGCCGCTAAGATTTCTATGACTACCACTTGTGGGCCGTGGGTTAAATGCTTCTTCCCAAGAACCATCATCTGTTGTATCACCCTCTCTTAAAGTGATAGTAATGCTTTGATTATCTCCTTCCACAAAATCACCTTCTTGTTTAAAATAATCTTTTAACGTATCAAAGAAATAATCAGGACCGCCATGTTTCATAAAAATACTATGGTTAATTAAAATTGTTCCTTTGATACCATTTGTTTCTACCTCAGGTCTATATGATACTGCATTAAACCCACCCATAGCAGGTATACCTTTATTCATTAAAGCAATAGGAATTTTTGAAATACCTCTTTTATTGTATGTTTTTTCAACTAATTTATCCAATGCTTGTAGCCATTTTAGATTTTGTGAATTGGAAAGAATTTCCTGAGCCGCTTCTTTTTTGGCTTGCATCATAGATGCACCGCCTTGAAACTTCAGAATATCAAACCATTGTTCAGTCAATTAAATCATTACTCCTTTTTCTCTTTTATTCAGGTTGCTTAAGCAATATTGCACTATGTTTGTTAAAAGTGTATGTATCATCAACAGTATATCCTTCAGCCTTGTATAAATCTCCAATTACCTTAAGAATATATTGTCGATTATTACCAAGTTTTTCTATTACATCAGTTCCAATAGTATAATAGTTATAACCATTTTTATTTCTACCTACTTTATCGCCTCCATCATCATTAAAACCAATGAATATAGACCTTCGTTCTGTCGCAGGACGTGAGCGTATATGCGCTGTTAATTTAGGTTCAATTACTGATTTCTCATATTCAATAATTGCTTGTTTATATTCTTCATCTCTATTAACCCTAGTATCTAAGGGCATAGGCATTTTCTCTAATTTACTTTTTAATATATCTTTCCACATTTTAATCACCCTGTTAATACCGAACTGCTAGTCGCATTCAATGTCCCTGTTTTTAGAGGAATAATAGTGAAGTCCACATAAATTGGACCTCTATCTTCACCCATAGGCCAAGTATTTGTGCTAACCATGAAGTCATCAAATTGTAGTTTGATTGATTCTCCGTCGCTCTTTGTCAAATGTAGTTCAACTACTGAATCAGAAGTCAATACACTTCTTGTGCTTGATTCCTTACGCAATTCATCAAAGATTCTGCGGTCTGTAACTAATGCTGTCATAGTAACCTCATATGTTCTTTGTCCTGAAACACTCATTTTAATCTGCTTGTTATAGTTACCCAAATATCTCTTATCCGTAACACCGTTATTCAATGTTAAACTAAAGGAAGAAACCTTTAGGAAGTTTTGACCAAATAGGCTAACTGTTCCATCACTGAAAAAGAATGGTGTAACAAACTCTTGTTTAATTGTTCCTGCGGCACTTGTTCCTCCATTACCTGTAAGTTGCCCAAAGTTATACAGGTTGCGGAAATCATTTGTTGGGTTATCAAGAATATCTGTTCCGCCTGTTTCAGTAGCACTGTAACAACGTCCCATGTAACCATCAGGTGCTTCAAAGACACGCTTAACGTTAAGACCCATTGAAGCCTTAACTTCTTCATTTTCATTGGCAGTTAGAGTAAATGAATTCATTACACAGCCGGGATATACCTGCACGTAACATTCCTCATTATATGTATTTCTATCAACCATTGGTGCGTTTGCTAACTTGGTTCCTTTTTGGTTAACAAACTCAAGAGCAAATGATGGAAGTTCTGAATCGTTTCTTTCAGTAAATGTGTAGGTGAAAGTATTCTGTGCTACACCACTACTAACTGACGGTAGATTAGCAAGTTGTTTTGATGATTTTCCGGGCATAACAGGAGGACATATTGTTGTTCCACCCCTTAATACTCTATGGAAGAATGGCCCTGAATTAACACCTGCTACACCACTACTACCATCCATAGCAACCCATGTTTCATGTGCTGTTGCCGCCGTTGATGCTCTTGCCGTAAATGGGCTATTATTTGCACTACCTGTTACTGATGGCAAAGTAAGAGCAGTTTGTCCGAAAGCATAATGAAGCCATGTTCCATTTGTCATATTCAAATCAATACTTGCTTCACTTGCAGTTTCCATTCCTCGGTATTGATAGGTCATATTTCTTGACCCACCAAAACTCATAGGAATTGCTTTTGTTTCAATATCCACATTTGGCACTGTAACTGAATTAGTTAGTCCTAACCATTCATCTGAAAGGATTCTTGGTCGAACTGTATAGTAACTAGTTTTTGTTGCGGAAGAAGAACTGATTCTTGCACCTGCATTTCTTCCCCAAAAGATATGATGTGTTGCGGCAAGAGTTTGTAAACCTGAAGCATGAATGTAAGTGACTTCTGTTCCTGCGCTATCAATAGTTAGAACTTTACCCAAAATATCTCCCACGTTATTACCTGCGCCGGTATGTGATGTTATCCAATCACCTGCGGTTAATGTTCCGGCCATTGATGTAGGCATAACAAATGAACCTATTCCGTTAGCAACGGCAGTAATAGAATCAACCGCACCTAAACTTGTTGATACAAAGTGGAAATATTTATCATCAGCATCTCTTGTTGTTGATGGTTCCGTGTGTGGGGCAACATATGTTGCACTATCTGTGATAGAACAAACTTGTCCAATTTCTGTTCCATCTGAAAGATAAAGAGTATCACCTAATTGGATATTTTCTACTGTTCCATCTGTGCCTGTGTTAAAGGCCATTAAGCCATCTCCGGCAGTTGCAGCACCAGCAGCAACAGAATTTCTTAATTCTAAATCCATTGGCGCAGGGACAATTGCCCCTTGCTTTGATAAAGTAATATATCCTTTTGGACGCGCCGCCGATGGTGTAGTTTCTGTCCAAAGAGTAGGGAAATCACTAATGTTTCCATGAAAGTAAATTGCATCGGCATCATTACCTGCTACAATTGCTGTAAATTGAAGTGAATATGGTGCGGTAGTATCAGCACTACTATCGCTATAATAGAACTTAGCAATACAACCTGTGTATAAGTCCGGCACTAAATGGTAATATTCAGTAAAATGCTTTGCAGCAGCATTACCTTCCCCATTTCCATTTTCTATTGTCGCTGATTCAGTAGCATAGCCTAAACTATATTTGATTAAACTTGCTTTATCTGTATTTTCTCTACCTAATGTCGGGCCACAGGGACCATATCCTAAAAACAATTCACTCTCCGGTGCCATTGTTACGGATAATCCTGAACCCATCCATGCTTCGCTTGATACCATTTTATCACCTATTTACATACTGTTAGACCACTTGGGCCAATCGCTTCATAACAACGCTTATTTTATATCCAAAAATTCTATTTTTTTTATCATTACTTTCTGTTCTTTCTCCGAAAAAAAGTTGGTTCATATTTTCTTGAAGGACGCCGTTTTTAATCCAGCCCCGCCTCTTTGATTCGATTATGTATCTTACTATTAAATAAAGGCTTCGTATACGGTCTTTACCAAAAGTATCACCTGAAGGCTTAATTCGCGTAGTTCCATCGTTTAGAATACGGTCATCTTGTCTTGTTCTAATGCTAACACTCATGTTATATGTTTCATCACGGGTGTCCCAAAATAAAGTCGGATAAGTAACTGAATTACCTGTTTCCATAATAACAAGAATATCGTTAGAATAGGTAATTCTATGCCCATCATCATTGGCACTATTTCTAACTTCTTTCTTTCTTGCAGTATTAATTTTACTACCTCCTTTAGCGCGATTCTGTGCATCAGTAGCACGACCTGAATTCATACTTCTAATGTCCATAATAATAGGATGAACTGCGTGTATATCTGCAATTGACCCATTACCGTTAGTAGTTTCTAATGCGTGACATGCAGCATCCCAATTCTCTTCTAAGAGATTGACTAAATATGTAACTTCATCCACCAAAAATCTCACCTAACCTTTGCATTAATTCTTTCTTTTGTTCTTGCATAATAATTTTTTCTTTGTATTCGCTTGATGATTCTACCCCATAATGAGCATCAATTAAGTCAAATAAATCTTCATTTTGTTTTCTAACATTATTAGCAATATCTGTTGCCATACCTGCAAGTGCATTTAGGTCATTAATTTTTGATTGAGGAAATGGATTTTTAATAATTTTTTTCATTTTAACTTCCCCTCAATTTCATCTATCTGTCTTTTAAGTTCAGCCATTTCTTTTTCTCTTTGTTTACCATACCTTTTGTAGTCGAAATTTTTTCTTTTTTTAGTATATTGGTGGACACTTTTAATCCTATTATATTCTTTTTGAAGGCGTTCTAACTCTCTCATTAATGGAGTACGTTTAGCAGACTCTATTATTTCTCTAGCCCTAACGTCATAATCACGTTTAAGAATATTTTCCCAACTCACATTAATCACTATCCATAAAATATACTAAGCGTTTCTTCATATTTAGAATCTTCTCAATATCCATTCGGTATGCATCATATTTTGTTTTTAAGTCTACACCTGATTCCTGATTCTCTCCCAATAGTAAATTATGGTCATCTGCTTGCATCAATTCACACGCTACTAATTTTGTAGCCGCTTCTGTAATAATTGCCGGAACTCTACTGTTACCTGCTGAATATGTAATTCGTAGTGAATGTTTCATTTGATATGGGTAAGCACTACGGAAGAAGATTGAGCCTTCTTCACCAATAGTCCACCAATCACTATTTCTTCCACTACTTTCTGTATCTGCAAAATCAGTAACTGTATTGCTACCACCATTAACTACTAACGTACAAGCATCTCCGTCATCTCCGGGAAGTAAAGAAGAAATAATAATTGTATCATCTTCTTCATCAAGAGTAGCATAGAAATAATTACTAATACTACCACCTGCCGTTCCAGAAAATGATTTAGCACCTGTTGACCGTGTAATACTTTGTGTATTAAGAGGCATTTGTTCATTAATTAAATACACAATTTCTTGAGCAGTAGTGTTATTACCATATGAAACATTGAAACAACCTTCATTAGTAGGGTGTGTTAGTAGCGTGAATGTTTCACCACCACAAGTAAGAACAATATTTGTAATATTAGCATAATCAGTCATCTTAATTTTAGCAGTAGCACCACCTAATTCTTCCCAATGATTACCACGCCAAACAGCCAGTCTAATAATCTTGCGAATATGCTCATGGTGTAAGCGAATCATTCCGACATAATCTCTAAATCTGTATTGGGCTGACATACGATACATCTTCCATAGGTCAAAATCAAAATCATGAATTTCGTTCTCAATAACTAACGGCCTCCATGTTTCTCTTGTATATTCATCAATATAATCTTCAGCCCTTTTAATTAATTCCCCAACATCAGATAATGCGGGAAGAGTAGTAGTATTATCGAATGGTGTAATACCTAACAAATTTGTAACTAATTCTGATGAGGTATAATAACCTATCCCGTTAGTGTAATTAGCACTTGCTAATTTGGTATCTGAAGGTCTACTTGATACAGGCATTATACATTCACCGCCTGATTCAATCTTCTATAATTTTCCACTAAAATTTTAACAAAATCGTGGCGAGGTTTATTTACAGAACTTTTCTTTTCTTCTCCTAAAGTTTGACCATACATTGTTAATGATGGTTCTTGAACTTGCCCTGTTTGTAGTAATCTTTCACCAAAGAAGTTTTTCAAACGTGTTTTATCTTTTGATGTAAGACCGAGGCCCATCAACCTTTGAGTAATGTGAGGGTCTTGTCTTACGACAGGTTTGTATTCTCCTTTAATCTCATAATCTATATTACCTGTAATACTAACAGAACCTTCTAAGAAATTTAGACTAATTACTACATTTTCCAAACTTACTTCAATAGCCGCATTGTAAATATTATTAAACACTCTATCTTTGTATAAGTTATTGGCTAAAATTTCTTTAAAGTTTAATGTATTTAAAAGAAGTTCAAATCTACCTATACTTTTCATTCTTCTTGCACCCTCTTTATCTGATGTATCATCACCTAAAGTTAGAATTTCTTCTTTTTTATTGCGCCAAGTAGAATTAATAGTATTAAACATCGCTTCCACGTCAGTTCTTAATGACGCTTTATCATCTTCTTCCATAGCATCAACATTTCCTGTTTTCCTCATTAAGTTTAACATGAAATTTGACCTTTTTTCATCTATGTCTAATACCTTAAATAACTTCTTTGCTTTCTTTGTCATATCACCACTGTTTAGAGAGTATTTTTTTCTCTTTACAACAACAATTAATGTATCTATTAATGTATCTAAATCATCAATCAAGGAACTAATGTAATCTTTATCAATACTTTCATCGGTAGCATCTAACGAAGCCTTCAATTGGGTAATATCGAGTAATTCTTCGTCCTCTTCTTCCTCTTCTTCCTCTTCTTCATCAACAAGTAAGTCACCTTCTCTTGTTAATGCTACTGCTTGAGCACCTTCACCTGCAATAACTTCTTCCTCTTCATCTCCGGTTTGTTCTACTTCTTTTAATCTAAGCATTTCAACCTCTTGTCTTAATTCAGAAATAGATTTGTTTCTAACGCCTTTAATTCCATATGCCCTTGCTAAATCTTTTACTTCTTTATCAGACATATCATCCATTTCAGTAGAATCTTCAACATCTTCCTCATCATCATCTTCTAAATCATCTATTTTTTCTAAATATTTCCAAAGTGAATTGATTCCTTCTTGCATATTTTTTAATTGGTCTAATAATTTTCTTTCGCCTGAACCGGCAACAGCAAGACCTAAGACATATCTTTTAAAGGAATTTAAGTTATCGTATCTATCCCAAAAATCTTTGTCATATCCTGTTAAATCTATATGGTTTTCAACATTATCAATAAGGCTTAAACTATCAAGAATTTCAGCCGATGTATCTAACGATTTCCAATAAAGATTCAAAGTATCTGAAACCTTATTATCTATTGATTGTTCTAAAGTGGTCTGACTTCTTCTTCCAAAGTCTTTTATATTTCTAATTAAATGGTCAAAAGTTTGTTTATGTTCAATACCCGGAAATAATTCTTTTATTTCACTATCAAGTAATTTATCCTCTCTAATTCGTATTCGTCCACGGGTAGGATTTTGTTTTCTAAGTTGGGTAATTGCTTCTGTGGTTTTTGCACCAATTTTATCAGCAAATTGTTGAAGCCAATTAACAGTCATTGTTGATGTAACAAACACTTTGTAAACATTATCCTTGAGTGATGACTTTTTTCTTGGAGATGCAGAAATAACTTGTTCTTGTAAAGCAGCCAATAATTCTTTCTGACTAAAAGGTGTAGATTTTTGTAAAAATTCTTCTCCCCCTTCATCAAGTTTAGTTTTTCTCGCTCTTGGCTCATCAAGTTTTTCTTCAATAATTTCAGGGGTAGCGAGAGTAGTCCCTTCAGGTAATTCCTCATCAATCTTACTTTTGTATTTAGTTGTAAGTCGAGTAAAATAATCATTCCATTCTTCATCGTCAATTTCTTGAAGATATGCTGAAAAATCAGTATCTGTTGGAAACTCTTCCTTATCACGGTGTTCAAATGCCACTTCCATAGTCCTTCTACTAACATCTTGTAATCTTTTCTTTTGAAATGACTCTAAATCGTAGATACCTTGGACGGCTTTTGCTTTAGCCTCTTTAAAATCTCTATATGGGACACCATATAATTCTTCAAATTTATCGGGAGCATCCTCAAATTTAATTTTCTCAACATCAGTAACTATTGCTAATGCTTTAGCGGCATCTGATTTTGCTTCAGGACTTAATGATAAAATTGTAAAAAAACCTTCTGCGTCATTTAAGTTTGTTACTGCTTGATTTAAAGTTATGTCGTTATCGTAATTTTTTTCTCTTAAAGCAGTAAGAGTTTGTTGTAATTTTCCAATCGCTTTTTCTTGTCTTTTAATTTTTTTGTCGACTTTATCTTCAAGGTCTTTATTGCCCTTTGCTTGCTTTTTTTCTTTTTTTAATTTAGCAAGTGAATTTTGACCTTTTTGTATATTTTTCTGATATTCAAGAACTGTGTCAATATCTACTTCTTTAATATCTTCATCTTCTTCTCCTCTTAGATTAGTCCATTTCCAACCAAAAGGTAAGTCCTTTCCTGTATCTTTAGAAGCAATTCCTTCAGCACCGTATTTAGTTTCATTAACTGCCAAATCTTTAAGAGTAGAATTACCTAATTTTTGTAGAGCCATTTGATTAATTTTATTAAATTCTGCCATGTTAAAATCTATTTCATCATCATCTTCCATATCTTCTTTATCCATAAGCCAACCCACAAGGGCTGACTTAACATTTCTTTGTTCCTTATCCTTAACTGAAGGATGAATAAATTTGTAGAATAAACGAGTCGCCTTTTCTATATCCCAATTACTTTTATTTTGGACCGCCGCTACGTTAGGCATTTCGGCCACTTCTGTTGGCACTTAAAACACCTCAAGAGTATAGGACAAATACTTCTAAGTTAGCCGCAGTTAATCGGTCTATTTCAATACGCAAACCTGATTTACAATAAATACCATCATCAAATGATTGACTAAAATAAGATTCATCGGCACCATCTGTTGTATCGGGGTTGCCGTCAAAAGCCGCCATATAGGTAAAATCTTTACGCCAAATTAAATTTGTTGTCCCTGTTCCTGTTGTATCTTCATATGCTCTAACTTCAAATGGGACACCACCATGCCCCATAACACCCGTTGCTTTATCAATAACACTAACAATAATCTGATGCAATACTGCACCTTGATTTGTCAATATATCTGTATCAACACCACCACTGGCTAAACCTGCGATTCTCATACTTCTTACTCTACCCATAATAACGCCTCTAATATGTTCTAAACCTATCGCCACTAATAAAAGTAGCGGTTAGATTTATTCTTCTTCATCAAGTGAATTTGCTAATGCAAGTAATTTTGATTTAGTTAGTGATGAATCGTATTCCACACCTGCTTCATCAAGATAAGCCTTTAATTCAGACTTATTCATTGAATCAAGAGAAGGGGTTGAAGAGGCATCATCGTTATCCTCCGCCTCAACAACTTCCTCAACGACTTCATCAACAGTTTCTTCTACTGTTTCAGCCGTAGTTTCACCTTCTACTTCCCAATCAGGTGCGTTACGCACTTTGAGATACATATTCTCATCTACTTCATACCATCCCATAGACGTTCTAAATTCCTGTCCATATAGACGGCAAAAGCCTCCCAAATACTTAACGCGATGTGTCATCCTGATTCACCTCAAAGGTTGCCCCAAACTCTCACTCGGATTTCACCAATATTATCAGTGTTACTTGCTTCTTTAGCATGGATTTGGAACCTATCACTTTGACTATGATATTTTCCACCATTTGTCGCACCGGACATTACTTCAGGTGCAATCATCCTTGCTTCATAGCCGCCTGTAAGGGTATCAACGGAAATACCCGATACAACCACACAATTAATTGTGCTTAATCCGAAGGAAGTAGCAAGAACCTCTTCGCCGTTAGCAGTATAAGATGTAATATCTACTACTGCATCAACGCAATATTCATTTCCTGCAACTCGTGGTTTATCTGACCCTAAATGGTCTGCTAATAATGTTACTGTATGTGCCATTTTATATCACCTATGTAAATTATTAAACAAACTCACTGAAGGTTTGTAATTTTTCCTTGTCCCTTGAAGAATGTACAAACTGTTTCTCCGATAGTCCGATAAAGACCTCGGTTTCCGAGTTTGTTAACACCGAATGGGTCGCCCGAATCAATTCCACCTTCAAAGTATTCTGTTGGCTTCAATGTAGCAAAGTGCAAATGGTCTGTATCAAGGATAAGAATATCGCTCAATCCTGAACCACTACCTGTTGATGGCATCTCTTTGCATGGGATTAGGGGAATGTCGTGATAGGTAGCAACCTTGAATCCGACTTCTCGACCCTTTACACCCTTTACACCGTTAGCAGTTGGCATAATTTCTGCACGTCCCATATATCGCTCTTGAGATTGTAGCAATTCGCCCAATGCTTGAATTGTGTCATATCCTGTTAGCATAACCTTTGGAGAACCACCGCGAATCTGTAACTCACGTAGAGCAGTATTCAAAGTGTTCAAAGTTAGGTTTCGGCGTGAAGCATAAGATGTTCCGTAGTCCACATAAGCATCTAACCATGCATCAGTAGCACCTGTAACACGAGTTTGTCCGTATAGAGTAACTAATGTTGCGTTACCTGTCTGTGTTCCTGCCATTAGCACACCGCCATCCATAGCATCTACTTCAGCATAACTTGAAACGATTTTGTATAGCGAAGTAATGTTGTTACCGATACCTGATACCGATGAACCACTATCAATGTGTGACTCAAGAGGCATAAGTAGCATATGATTCATAGCCTCAGCGTGGGAAACACCAATTTCCTCACGGTAAGCCGACATAATATCACCAATGCCATCATCAATCTTTGCCATAGCAGCAGCCAACTCGGAAATCTCGAATTGATGTGCAATAGTCTTTGGACTTGCATATAGTGTATCGAATACAGGCTTTAGTGGACTCAAAACATCAGCCGCCGCAGTAGTAAATGATGCGTTTTCTGCAACACCACCAATTTGTGCTTCTGTTAGTGAACCATGACCTGTTCCACCTGTTGTAGACCAAGTATCTCCTGAACCACCTAATGCACGCTCTTTGAGAACTCGCCATCCACTTGAGGACCACGGCTTTTTAGGTAGCATAGCCAAAGCGTTAATTTCACGGTTTAGCATAGACCATACTTTCTGACCATAGATAAGGTTGTAAAGTGCATTTGCTGAAAATGCGCCTGAATCGTGAGCGGTGTGAATACCACTCTCAATACCTGCACTCTTCAAAATGCTACTGTTAAAGTTACCATATGTTGCTCTTTCTAAATCTTCGATTGTTCTAATTGTATTAATTCCTGACATAATAATCACCATTTAATTTAAATTCCGAACCTAATTAAAGGCCACGGACCTCCCTTGCCAAATCGTTAACTTGTTCCCAAGATAATTCGTGGAGATTCTGCATCTTTAGTAGAACATCTTCAGGAACCGCATTTGCAGCGTTAACTGATTCAACCTGCTTTGCGATAACTGTGTTGTTATTCTCAAGAGATTTTCGTAGTTCTGAAAATTCGTTCTTTAGAGATGCGATTTCTGCGGAAGCATCATACTTTGACTTTGCTACTGCATCAGATTCACTCTTAAGTTCTGCCTGATAGCGAGCCTCAAACTCTTGCTTAATAACTTCGTATGCGCGAGCCTCTTCTTGCTCTGCCTTAAACTGTGCATATGCTTTAGCGAGATTCTCATGGCTTAGGTCAAGAGTGGTAATGCTCTCAGACTTTCGCTTGATATACTCGTTATATTCACTGTCTGCATGGGTAGCAACGGTTCCCTCAATTGAGTTACCTGTTGCATTGTGACCATATACAACTGAATCAGCCTTCATTTCATGTTCTTTACCATACCCTGCATCTTTGTCAGAATACATGGCATCTTTGTCAGAATACATTGCTTTGTCGTCTGCGCCATCATCAGCATCTTCGTCTTTTGCGACTTCTGCTTTTGTTGCTTCTTCAGAATCGGTCATTTCCATATCCTCTTCTTCTTCCTTGCTAATTACACTTACTTGATTTCGGAGTTCTGATACAATATCATTAAACTCGTTCAATGCTTTTTCTATTTCGTCTGTCATTTTATTCACCTTTTTGTCTTGTTTTACAATGTTGAATTTTGCTTCGGGGTTAATCCCTTCCTCGCATATTGTGATTTCGTGTAGTTCTAATTTGTCTATTTCTTTATATGTGCCAATTTCGGGGTCATATCTGTTTGCTTTATGTAACGCTTGACCTCCAATACTGAATGAACGTAATTTTCCTCTCCTAATATCTCTTGCTACTTCTTTAGCCTTTTCAATATCACTTCTCATCTTAATAACTACAAAAAATCCTGTATCATCTACACCTGTTTTTAATACATTACCTTTAGAATCTCTCCAATTATCTACTACTTCTCCTACTTGAACATTGGAATGGGTAATCATAACGTTTTTGTAATCCCCCTTCATGAATTTTGATGATGCATCCCGTAGTGCTTCTAATGTGATTAAGTCATTCTGTTTATCTACTACATCTACTGAAGCATAACCGGCAATAACCAAATCATTTGATTTTCCTTTTAGAATAACTAATTCGCTTCCGGCCCCTAAATGCTTACCCATCATGCTTGGCTCGATAGCAATTGCGCTACTCATGTTATCACCCTTTGTATCTTTGACTATTTAAATATAGCGTAGTTATTCAGTATATTTTATACTTTTATATCTATCTACGTCAATATCCCATACACCTTTATCGCTTTCTTTATCAGTAGGGGTCTGTTCATATCCTGTCCACGCTAACCATCTTTCTTCACCATCAACGGGTATTACTCTAAAGTGCATTTTCCCATTATGTAAATCACCACTTAAGAAGTATTCATGGTAGCCATCTCTTTGTGAACCTAATTTAATTCCACCTTCATCTAATAATTTATATCTATCTGCAACCTTATCTACTTGTGCTTCAAACTTATCTGCTTTTCCAAATAGTGAAAAAATGTCATCAACGTTATTTTGTTGAATACGCCAAATTAACTTTCGGTCATCCAAGTCAATAACAAGGTTTAAATCTTCATCTTCTCTTCTCCAAATTTTATAATCTCCTTTAGAATAGTCTGCTTTTAATTCAATATCATCTTGAGCATCAGGAACCTTGATTAAAGTTTCACCATCATGGCTAAATTCTTTGGTATCTTTGTTATACTCAATACCATACAATCCATTTTGAGATACTTCTTGTAAACGATTATTAATTTCTTCTTCTAATTCTTCACCTTTTTTGTTTGGTATTAATCTACCTAAAACTTCATCCATATCGTCAGGTAATTCATCTATAATTTCTTTTAGTGTTGCTGGCTTTCTGTTAAGAATCTTTGAAACTTCAGAATAGAACAAACCACTATCCTTACCATATAAAGTTTTTAATTCATCTTTCCACAAGTCAATATCAAGTAGTGCATTCTTAGCCATTAATGTTCCATCAATGCCGGTCAATACAAAACCTTCTGAATGCAGTTCAGTATTTAGTTTTGCTATACCGTGTATATTATCTGTAATAACGTATGATTTCTTAAGTGCTTCGATATTATAATCACTTGCTGATTTCTTATTATCTTTAGATAGGAACTCTAATGTAATAATTTTTTCTGCTTCAGTAACTTCAGGAATTTCAATCACTTTAGCACTGTATAGTGTATAGCCCTTTTTGGTTTTCTTTACTTCATCTACTTTAACACGGATAATCTTGCCAACATTATTAACAGTGATTTTTGTATTCAGTGCTTTACCGACCTTCAAGTATGTTTTATTTCCAATATCCTGTGTATCAGTAAAACGTTCTTTATCTTCATCTGATAGTGGACCTGCACCTAATGTATAACTAAATGTGCCATTCTTATTTTTCCGCTTATCAAGCACAATCAAATCAAGGTCAACAAACTTTTTCCATTTAATCCACTTAGGATTTTTCTTTTTACCGATGACATAGGATGATTTTGCATCCTTAATAATCACACCTTCTGATGTTGGGTTTTCCATAATTTCCTTAGCATAATCTTCAATCTCTTCTAATGAATCTGCAAATCGAGTATCACGCTTGTTAGGGAATTGTAAAAATTCGTGAGAATGAGCGGAGAATGTATTCATTAATTTTTGTAGCCTTTCTTCAAGTTTGGTGGCTACAATACTTTCTTCTTCGTATTTTAATATGTCAAATACATGGACTTTCAAATCATAGTCTTTCTTTTCTTCTTTTGAATTAACATAGGCCAAAGTATCGGCTCTATGCAGAGGTTCATCATTCATGTATAATACTGCTTCAGCATCTAAAATACAATTTGGAAACTTGTCATCATTTAGTAATTGGATTTGTTTTTCAAACTTATCGGTAATATCATTACCATTAAATGAATAAACTTTGATGGAACTATCTTTGTGTAATTGAACACGCATTCCATCGTATTTCTCTTGGACTACCCATTCTCCTGTAAAACCTCTAAGTTCTTTCATATCGTCAATCTCAAAGATTCGATACATTGGCTTATTGGGTTGAATAAATACAGGGTCTTTATCTTCTTTATTGAAGTCTGATTTTTGAATGTTATTCCATCTATATCTATTTACTTTATTTGAATACATTCCTTCAGTAGTATGAGGTTGGGTTATCGCTTCTTTTTCATAATTTTTATTATAGGCTAAATATGCCGCTACTGTTCTTGAAGCCGGTGCGAGTTTAGTTTGGGTAATTAACCACTCATAAACCTGCCTCATATTTCTCCAATCTCCGACTTCTTGCATATATTTATCTATTTTATCCATCCATCGTTTTCTTTTACCTTTTAATAATTCTGATTTAGCCAACCTCTTAGATTCAACTAATTCTCCCCATGCTTTGTTACTCAAAGATTCACTAAATACTTGATAAAGATGTTGTCTTGCACCATCAAGTTTAGTTTCTAATCTTTCAATGGCTTCATCTTCACCGTAGTTTGATACTAACCAATCAAAGATTTCATCATCAGTTAAATCTAATCCTTGATAACCTGATGTGAAATTATCTATCTCTTTACCATGCATTTCCCAATGCTCAATAGGTAGTGCTTTCTTATGGTCACGATATGCCCAATGGAGGAACATAGCAAATAATTCTTTGCTCTTAATTAATTCATCTACTAATTTATCACCATACTTTTTTCTAAATGGGTCTTGAGTAATATCAGCATCATTACGCATATCCTTAATTAATTGATAGATTCTTTTTGCTTTTCCGCCTCCGGCGTCTTTTGCTTTTTCTGAAAATAATAAATTCTCATCCATTCTATCTCTCATTAAATCTCCAAGTTTTCCTGTTCCATCCCATTTTTGTCTTAGTTTATCTATGAGATTTCCCCATTCATCTTCGTATTCTTTTGGACGTTCACGCGCACTTAGATAAGCAATTCTAACTTCGTCATATATCATGCGAAGTGACCGTGACAGAGGGTCTAACCTCTCAGACTTTAAGATGATGTTAAATCACCACCTAAATATTATCTCTAAGTTGATTACTAATTCCGGGGCTTGAACCTTTAGGCATTCCGCCTCTTCGGTCTTGTGGGTTCATAACTTTACTTGCAGGTGTTTTAGTTGTTCGCATATCCTTTTCTTTTGCTGCTACTAAACCGCCAAGTTCTTTGTCTACTTCCCCGAGAGTTCTACCCATAGCCTTAATTTTAGTAATTGATTGTTTAAGTGCCATCAAAAGATTATGTTCTTGAGGACTCATTTTCCTTTCATCATCTACTGCTTTTGCACCAGCCGCTACTAATGGTAGTAGTTTATCCATATCAGTCTTGTAATAATCTCCTCCATCTGTGGGGTCGTAATCTGACTCATCATCAGCAGGTGGTTCATCAGCATCATCCATTGGGTCATAATCCGATTCAGGTTCTACTTCATCTTCCCAATCTTCAGGTGTTGGTTTTGGTTCTTCTTTATTCAATGAAGAACCTGTATAGTCCCGACTCTTTTTTACTGCGGGTTTCTTAACTGTATTTGGCTTGCTTGGTTTAGCCGCGAATCGTGGTAATTGTTTGTTACCGAGGCTTGAATCATCTGTAACTTGAGTCCCACCCATAACGTCTACTTTTTGACCTGATTGCTTTTTTGGTTTTACAATTTCAGCATCACCGACACCACTACCCAACGCATTGTTAATATGGTATTCTAATTCATCTAATTGAGAAAGCATTAATGTTAACATTCTTTCTCCGTCGCTCAAGTCTTTTTTTCGGGCAACATGACCCAAATCAATATCATCATAATTTAAACTCATCAAATATCACCTGTTAATTTTCTTACTAAGTCATCTACTTCGGTCCATTCCATTTTAGCCAAAGTGTCTGCATTTGGAACACCGTTTGTATTTGTGTTAATTGATGGGGTCGGAGAATTTGTAACCACCAACCCTGATTTCATCAACACATTATCTGCGCTAAATACTGTGTATTCTAATTGCTTTACTCTATCTACTAATTCTTTTAATAGTAACGTTAATTCATTGTTTTCTTCTGTCATCTTGTTCCGCCTCCGGATTTAGGGTATACCATTTCGCGTAAGTCCCGATACAGTTGTTCGTATTCCTTACGCAATCTGCTTGCTAATTTCACTACTTTAATGTTTTCATCCTCATATCGAATAATTTTCTTCTTTAATTTAGCATCTCCCTTCATTAAACCTAACTTTTTGAGAGTGTCAATTAACTCACCTAACTTCAAAAAATCTTGTCCAAAATATTCTGTTGGGTCTGCTTGTGATAACAACATTTTAATTTGTTTTTTCTTTTTCTTATCTACTGATTCTAAAACTTTACCATCATCAGCCTTTGTAATATCTGATTTGTATAATTGGTCGCCCAATTTCTTTTTACGCTTTGTCCACATTTGTAATTCAGACTCTATTTCTTCTCCTTTAGAGTTACGTCTTGGTTCATCTGAAAGTTTTGCCGTTCCATCTTTGTGTTCTTTTATTTTTTTCTGTGCTTCTTTGTAGCGATTAAAAAGGTCTTGACGCATAAATTCTTCAGCACTACCTCTCTTTGGTCGCCTTCGTTTAATATCTTCTAAATCTTTTTTGCCCCTTCGCCAATTATATTTTTTTGCGGCTTCAGCATATTCTTCATTAGTCATATCTTTTCTTCTTGCCCATGCTTCTTCTGCTTCCGCATCTTCTTCTTCAGGGGGAAGTTTAAATGGATTTCTTACTTCTTCAGATTCCAATTTAACTTTAGGTTTTTCACCGCGTTTACCTCTCATTTCTTCAAGTTGTGCAAGTGGTAATCCCGTTTCAGGGTCATGTGTTTTTGCACGTTCTTCTGCTTCACGTTTAAATTCGGCTTCAGTTTTAAATCGCTTTGAGTCTATTTCTTTTTTCCATGAAGGTATATCAGGTTTAGGTTTCTTAGACGGTTTAACAAATTGACCACTCTTCGGGGGCCATTCTACTTCTATTTCACCTTCCTTTTCTTCTACTTCTTCAAGGGACATTGTTAGTGGATGAAGCATTCCGGAAAATTCACGCTTACCTTTAGGTTTCTTTTGGTCAGCCTCAAAAACTTCAATATGAGTAGATAATATGTAATGGTATAATGAGAAATCTTTTCCGGGAACACCTGTTGCTATTTTTTGTTGCAAAAGGTCTGCCGCTTTATTTTCAATAGCACGTAATTCCTTGACACCTTTAATGCCTACGAATTTATCAGCAATACTTTTACCATCTATTGCTAATGCTATCATCAATCGAATAATATAATTTTTATCATCATACGGTCTAATTAGATTTTTATATTCTCTTACAAAATTACTTGTAACACGGCCTCTCTTCCTATCAACCGTTAAACCACTTTTTACCATAGTTACTAATTCAGGTAAAGTGTCTTGAATAAATTCCAATAATTCTTGCACTGTGTTTAGGTCATCTCTTCCTACATCTTCACCTGATAATTTTCGATTCATCGTTTCAACAAAACTTTCAAGGAAACTTGGGAACCCTTCAGCATTTGCATTCTTTACTTGAGTATTAAATGCGTTCCACATTCTCATTAAGTTTCTTGTTGGAATTGGATAATTAGGTGGCTTCAAAGCATAAATTTTTGCTAATACGTTAGACTTTCTTTTATCTGTTAAAGCCTCAAAATCTGATGCTTCCTTTTTGAACCCAACCTTGTTTAACCAATATTCTAAAATCCCACTACCATAGGTATACCAACCATCTTCATTATTTAACGTGTAAGGTATAGTGCTTTTTGTTGCAGTAATTAACGGAACAACCACAGTTAAATCTTCTCCAATTGAATCTAAAGGAATATTATTTTTATCTCCACCCTTTCTACCAATTCTAATAACAGGGTTTCTTCTTTGAGTCCTTGCTTCTGATTGTTCTGCTAATCTTTTACCTTCAGAAGACATTTCAATTTGACCTGCTTTACCTGCACTTAATGGTTTAATAACTTCTGCTTCTGCTTCTGTTTCTTCTCTTATAATTTCAATAAAGTAATCAAGTGTATCTAAATGTTCTTGTTTAAAATCTTTTGTTCTAGCCTCTTGTAGTAGTTTTAATCTTTCATTTTTATCTTCCTCAAGTAGTGCTTCTTGTAATAACCCATGTAGTTTGAATTCTTCGATTTGTTTTATCTGCTCTTGAATTTCCTCACGGGGAATCTTAAGTTTTTTTCCTTGACTTACTACTTCTTCACGCGAAGCCAATTGACTTTGCCAACCTCTTAAACCGGCTTTAGAACCTGCGCCCGTCATAGGTGAAGTGGGACCAACAGGCTTTAGTTTTTCTGCCGCTTGTCTTCGAGCCTCTAATGCTGCTTCTGATTCTTCCTTTAGTTTTTCCTTAATTCTTTTCTCTTGACCGTAGCCATATTCTTCTTGCATATCGTTACGATAATCTCGTAACACATCTCTAATGAGTTCTTGATTTTTTCCCCATACTGGCAATTCAGGTAATCTTTCTCTAATTGCTTCGTATATTCTTTTTTGGAATGAATCACCTGACAAATCTGCTTTGGGAAATTCCTTGTAATATTCATCCGTGACTTCATCTATAATTTTACTTCTTGCTTCTCTAATTTCATCGAGATGTTCTGAAGTGTCCCACTTGCCTTCTTCAGTTTTATATTTCTCCATTACTTCTTTCATTTTTTCTTCATACATACGTCCGTATTTAGCACCCATTAATTTTGCACCTGTTTCATACAGGTTTGAATCAGTTAACACTTGCGTTCTACCCATTAAGGCTGATTCAGGTATAAGATTTAATTGCCACATAACAGGTAAATCATAATCTACTTCTTTAGTCCTTTGAAGTGACCTTTCCCACCTTTCTTTTTGTTCCTTCCTACTCTCTTTGCTACCTTGAAACTTAGGAACTTTTGTGTAGAATTTTGGAAGTTTTTGGTCGCCTTGAAATTTTATTGGTCCGTGTTCTTCATCAAGTCCGGTATTTCTCCATATTTTTTCCCAATCTTCTCTTGACCTACTTACATTCAATGGTCGGCCCATCTTAGGAATAACAACGGGTCTTTTACTTTCCATAAAATCTTTTGACCATTCCTGCCCTATCTTTGCATCAATGCGAGCGTATGTTTCTTGTGGTAAAAACTCTCCTTTAAGTAACTCATCACTATCCGCTATTTGATAGTAAATAGAACCTGCTAACTTTAGCAGGTAGCCCTTTATTAGAGTTTCTGATTTCATTTAATCACCTAAACTTGTTTAAATTTATTTGAACGTTTTGGACCCCCTGTAATAACACCGGGAACATTAGGTTCATTAACACCCTTATTGTCCGGCGCTTCAGGGATAGGTGGACACATATTTTTTGTGACCCTTTCCTGTGGCTTTGGTTTATTCAAATCACTATGTAGTTTCTCAATTTTTGCTTTTGCGTCTGCTAATTTTCTATTAATTATATCTGTCATAATATCACCCTACTCTTCTTTCTGTTCTTTTATCAACATTCTGATTACCTGCACCTCTTGGTAGTCCTGTGTTTCTTTTATCAGGCCCAACACTCATTGAAGGTTTATTTCTTGTTTTTGCTACTGGTGTGCCTCCACCTTTATTTCCACCCATCATCATCTGCTCTTGCATTTGACCTAATTGACTTGCATCAATATCTGTTCCCGCATATGGGTCAGTTTCTAATGGCTTATCTCCACCATCTTCAGACTTTTTTCCTTCAATTTCTTTTTGTTCTTTCTTGAATATAAAGTTTCCTTCTTCATCCATATCTACTTCAAATCCTAAATTCTTAATTTGTGTAGCGAGGTTAATTTCAATTTCTCGGCGTCGTAAGTGTGCCACATCATCCTCTTCTTCTGAACGTAATAGTTTTAATGACCAATCTGTAATACCAAACTCTCTCATTAAGTATGGGAATAGATATTGATTGTAAACATTTTGTGACATTTCAACCGCTCGATTTGTAACAAGAATTTGCATACTTTCGTTATTCAATCCACCACTCGTTGATGTATCTGCTTGGAATGCTTTTGATACACCATAGAAAGCCCCTATGCGGTCCCTTAAGTCATCCTTAACAGGTATGTAGTCCATCTCCTTTAGTGTGTTCATAAATTGAATCCACTCAACACTACCTCGATTGTTACCTTCTGTTTCAATTCCCATGATAGGAATGTAGTGTGGGTCTTTTTCTAACTTCTCCTTTACACCCTTCCAATATCGAACTAATGATTCCATATTGTTTGTTTGAACTGCAAGAATACCTCTTGGTGTTCGTGCCTTAGTATATGAAGTATTAACATAGTTTTCCATAGCAATAAGGGTAGTAATATGATTCCATAATGTAATAATAGGTGGCCGACCATATAGCCGACTTGGATTATACTTGCTAAAGTGAATAACTTCCCCTTCAATAAAATATTGGTCCTCACCATGAACTCTATTAACGAAGGTAATAGGGTGAAGTTTGGAATTGCATTCAGGACACCTTTCATGTTTATCTTGAGTAATAAAATCTCTATGTGTTACACAGGTGTAATTAGAATTATTTCTGTCACCTTCTTCATCTACTTCTAAATACATTGTTAGTGGGTCGCCTCTGTATAATTCCTTAATCTTATGCATCACAATATTTCCTAAATTATCTAAGTAATATTCTTTGACCAAAATTAAATAGGCGTCATCAGCAATATTTAAATCGGTTTCTAATTCCTTTAATACATCAATAAATAATTGGTCAGACTTATTAACATAGCCTTCAAAGAACTTTTCAGCGTATTGCTTTTGTGCATAATCAGGTTTTACCAAATTAGTAGAACCACAAGAAACACATTGGTCTGTATGTTCTGCCATTGTAACATTACAATCCGCACACTTACTATAAAA
>CEOT01011640.1_pt1 | contig 22069 bp, 28 predicted proteins | sample 530671 | NCBI WGS metagenome assembly CEOT01 (sample SAMEA2620852, study PRJEB7988) | marine metagenome | isolation source: saline water (ENVO:00002010), including | reverse complement strand
TTGGATTGTGCGGCTACAACGCAAGAAACGCTCTATACCGTCCCAGACCTTACACAGACCACTGTTAGTTCATTTGCGGCTTGCAATAGGACAGGTTCTGCCATCACGTTCAGGTTACGCATCAATGTTGCCGGAGCAGGTGATGATGATAAGCAGTTTCTTTACTATGATACTTCTGTTGCAGCAAACACGACATTTACTGCGGTTATTGGCATTTGTTTGGGACAGAAAGATGTTGTTAAAACCTATGCCAGTGCAGTAGATATGACATTTACTTTATTTGGAGTAGAAACCAAGTAGGATGAGATTATGAATAATGTAGCTCCTTTACAGGGAATGGCTGAAAACTTAGCGCAACATGGTCGTTATGGCGATTCCATGCTGGTACACATGAATCCGATTGAGGTTCAGGGTATTGCTTCGTTAATGCCTAACGGTCAGTTACCCCTCAATCCAGTTACCGGACAACCAGAGGCGTTTGCTTTTCTTGCTCCGTTGCTTGGTGGTTTTTTGGGTAAAGCCCTACTTGCAAACACTCTTGGAAACGCGGCCTTGGCGAGTGCGCTTGGTTCTGGTGTATTGACAGCAGCCGTTGAAAAGGATTTAGGCAAAGGATTGGCAGCGGGGTTAATGAGCTTTGCCGGAAGCAAGATTTTAGGCGCTGGTCAGCAGGCTGGTGTTCAGGAATCGATTCAAGAGGGGCTTGGTCAATCAGGAATTGATGCAGCAAGCCTTCAGTTACAAAATGTAGGAGGGGAACAAGTCTTAAAACATCTTGTAGAAGACGAGACTGGCAAAACAGTAGCACAACAGCTTACTGAACAACAAATTAATAAATTAGGTGCTGGAGGCGAACAAGGTCTTATTGATCTTATGCAACAGTCATCGACTCTCCCAGAGGTAGCGGCAGGCACAACAAATCCGTTTGCTGCGGCTGGCGCAGAATTTATGAATCCGAGAACCGCTTTACCTTTTGCCATAGGTGCTAGTGAGTATGTCAGAAAGGACTTGGATTCAAGTCTTATCGATGAAGAATCAGATGACGACTTGATGCTGGCAGAGCAAGGAATTGACAATGCCATGCGACAACGAATTTATGATTACGGATTTCCTGCACAGGGGATCGCCCCCAGAGACCCAAGATTTGCTCCTAACCAAATGATGGCAGCGGGTGGGGGATTGGTTTCTCTAAACCCTGCTCAATATGCGGATAAGAAAAATGGGCTTGCTCGTCTGATGGGAGAACCTGTCAGGATGCAGATTGGGGGGTCGCTCCCTGATCTCGGTCAATATCAGGGATATAGTCTTCAGCCGAGTGCATCGGAGGCGCAAAGCGGATTAAGAGGAACGCAAGCTATATCGGCTCCACAGATGCAGGCATTGACTGCTTCAGGATATAGGGCTGGCTTTGATCCTGAGCTTCAATATTTCAGAACTCCAGATAGATTTGGCAATGATCCTTTCCCCGAAGTGTTTGATCCTCGAAACCCTAACGCACCTGTCCTTCCGACAAACGCGCAATTAGCTCAAGAATTAGCCGAAGCAGAGGCTTCTGGTGCAGGGGCAGGGACTGCTGACTCTGCTGCATTATATGGTATGCCAAGCTATGTTTCGCCAGATGGAGCGTATTCTCGATTTCTTGGTGGCACTCTTGGATCAGGAATAGCGGGTGTCCCGACTATGGGCCAGAATTATGATACTAATCAAGGCATTGCCGCACTTCAGGGCTTGGATTATTCAGATTATCCCAAGCGTAGTGATTTCGGGCCTGCTGATGAAGGGGGGCATATAGAATATCAGCAGGCACAACAGGAATGGTTTAGAAATAGAATGCCATCCGCAAGGATAGACCAGCCTGTTATGCCTTCTGAAGCAACCTCTCCTGTTGTTCCTATTCCGCCACCTGCAAGCCCAACATCAAGGGCGGAGCAACTACAATATCAAATAGATATGTTGACGAAAGGAACCAGAAGCCCAAACGCAGAAGAACAAGCCAGAGCGGATCAATTGCAAGCTGAACTTGATGCAATGAGGCAGGCTTCTCCACTAATGCCTCCGCCAGTTGTCGGTAGGCCGACTGAGCCACCACCACCAGTAGAACAGCCACCAGTTAGTAATGAAAAATTACAACGCATATTGGCAGACAGGCCAAGACGAGGCGAATATGACAGCCCTTATGATTTCATTACTGATTTAAGAGATTTCAGGGGCATCAATCCTTTTAACAAAGGCGGTTTAGTCAAAATGCAGGACATGGGGCAGGTTCCTGAAATGCTCATAGACCCCGCATTAGAAGACCCTGCAATGGCAGACCCTATGGCTAATATTGATCCAGAAACACAACAACTTCTGGAACAAGCAGCGATGGCTATTTTAGGTCAGGTTTCACCAGAAGAGGCTGATGCGATTATTCAAGCCTTCATTGAGCGGTTTGGCCCAGAGGTATTCCAACAATTCAGGAATCAGGTTTTAACCGCAGTTGTACCGAATGCTCAGACAGAGGGTATGGTCGAGGGTCAGGGCGATGGAATGAGCGATGAAATCATGGGAATGATCGGAGATCAACAGCAGGTAGCTGTTTCGCCAGGCGAGTACATTGTCCCAGCGGATGTGGTTTCTGGAATAGGTAACGGTAGCAGTGACGCGGGAGCAAATGAGCTTGACAGAATGTTAGCTGATATCAGGCAAGCACGAACAGGGATGACAGAGCAACCACCTGAAATCGACCCAAGAGGAGCAATGCCAGCATGAGTGAGACTGCTGTTCAAGAGCCTGTGATAAAGGATATTTCGCGTGAGCCGAGGGTTTGGCCTCAGAATGCTCCAAGAGAAGTAACCCATACAATCGCGCTCATACCGCCCAATTATGTGCAGACTCTGTGGGACGATGTGGAAGAATTGCTGGCTCCTGCGATTGCAAGGTCTCGCGGAAGGTGGGACATGCAGTCTTTGTATGAGTCAATCAGAAATTTAGAGCAGCATTTATGGGTTGCGTTTAACGAAGAAGGAGTTATCGAGGGGGTAGGGACTACGGAGTTTGTTTTCTACCCCAGAAAGAAAATGCTGGCAATGCAGTATCTTGGCGGTACTAATTTTAATGGTTGGGTATGGGACATGCTGGGTCGTTTCAATTCATGGGCTAAAGACAATCAATGCGATGGTATTGAAGGAACCGCAAGGCATGGATTTTGGAAATGGCTGGAGCAGGATGGATTTGTCCGGTCATATACCACTTATGAAAAAAATGTAGAGGTTGAAAAATGAGCAAAGGTGGAAGTGGCCGTATGCCAGCCACAGAAATGACAACAACGACCAGCAACCTTCCTGAGTATGCTGAACCTTATTTTCGTCAGGCGATGGAACGTACTATCTACGAGACCATGCGCCCTTATGAAACCTATGCTGGTTCGCGTTTAATGGATTTTACAGATGAAGAACGGGCGGCGATGCAGGGCATGACCCAGATGGCTCAATCCGGTGCGCCTCTCCAGTTTCGGCAGGCCAGTGATATTGCCGCAGGAGTTGGTTATCAGCCAATGGGGAGAGGGTACGATGTCGCTTCTCAGTACATGGCTCCAGATATAGAGACTGGATTTGCACCAGGCACTGTCGCTGATCCAGAAACGCTCCAGCGTTACATGGATCCGTATCAGCAGATGGTAACGGACATTGAAAAGCGTGAAGCAGCAAGACAATCAGACATTATGGGAAGCCAGATTGGTCAGCAGGCAGCACAGACTGGCGGTATGGGTGGCTACAGAGAAGCCATTATGCAGGCCGAGCGTGAGCGCAATCTTGGCCAACAGTTAGGGGACATACAGGCCAGAGGTTCACAGAGGGCATTTGGTCAGGCACAACAAGCATTTGAGGCTGACAGAGCCGCAAGATTACAAGCTGCCAGAATGGGAATGAGCGCCCAAGCAATTGAAGACAGGGCAAGACAAGCTCAAGCAAGGCTTGGCTTGGCGGGTCTTGGAGAAGATCGTGCTACTGAGGCGCAAAGATTGCAAGCCTCGCGGTTACTGGGTGGTTTGGGAGATCAATCACAGCGTCAGGCTTATGAGCGATTGCAGAACATGCAGGCGGCTGGTGAGATGCAAAGAATGCTCGGTCAACAAGGTCTCACGATGGGTTATGAGGACTTTTTGCGTCAACAAGCCTATCCGAGAGAGCAGCTTGCTATGCTGAACAACATGCTAAGAGGGTTGCCTATACAAGCTGGATCGACTACGGCTACCTACGGTGGTCCAGGCTCATTAGAGCGGCTGCTAGGAAGTGGTATTGCTGGTGTCGGCTTGTACCGTGGCCTGACACAATAGAGGATATTTATGAACATTCTTGAGCAGGAAAATATTATTAAAGGCGCACCCGATGAGGTGTTGTTGCAGGAAGCGCAAGCACCTTCGGGGCAGCTTCCTCAGTTTCTTGTCGTATCAGAAATTCAGCGCAGAAAAGAAATGCGTAATCGGTTTGCGGCTCAAGAAACGCAACCAGAGCAAACGGTCTCAGAACAGATTGTTGCCGAAGCCTCTGCTCCACAGGGAATTGCAGGACTGCCTGCACAGATTCCCACTATGCCTGATCAAGCCATGCCCTCAGAGATGATGGCCACTACAGGCGCTCCTGTAGACCCACAGATGGGAATGATGTCCGGTGGCGGGATAGTAGAAATGCAAGAGGGCAGGCAGGTTCCTCGCAACGAGGGATTGCAAAGCGCAATAATGGAGGTTCTGACTGGAAAATACACTCCAGAGGATAAGCTCATTAATGAGCTAGTAAAAAGATCGGGCATTCCTGTACTTAGGGACGTGCATAGCAAGCAAGGAACTCTACGTTTGAACAGGCCGAATATTTTCGGAAAAAACAGTGAAATGATGTTTCGATATAACCCAAGGCAGGAGACTGGCGGAGTTCAGTTCATTAAGCGGTTTCAGGATGGTGGTTTAATTAATAATGAAGAGGAAGAGGTGATCGATCCTAATGTACAAGGGCCAGTATCTACTTCAGGTATTCTTCATTCGGCGGATCAACAAATTGATGAATCTCTTCTGCCTGAAAACATACGCAGGTATGCAGAAGAAAATTCTGAGCGTTTAAGTCAACAAGGGGCAACGGACGAAAACGCAATAACCCCTATGCAAGCAATGTTAGATGCGCGTAGAAGGGCGGATGAAGAACGATATGCAGGGCTTCAAGATTACATGCAAGAAACTCTGCAAAGGGACGAAGAACGACAAAGAAAATCGATGATGTCTGATGCGTTAATTAATATCGGTGCTGGCATCGCCTCTGGTAATATTGGTGCAGGTCTTGAGAAGGCTGGAGCTTCGGTGGCTGCGGCTCGAAAAGCGCAACGTGACCGCAGACACGCTCTTGAGTTACAGATGTTGAAAGAAAGGCCGGGGGTAGCAGGAGCAAGTGGGTTTAGAGTTCAATCAACCCAAATATTAGAGAATGGAAATATCGGCCTTGTGATGAGCGATGGGACGATTGTTGATACTGGTAAGAAATCATTAAGAACGGCTGGACGTTCAATTAGAGTGATAGCTGGAGTTCCTCACATTGTTGATGCCGTGACTCAAGAGTGGGTTCCCTTGAGTACGCAAGCTGGAGAAATAGGATTTGAAACAGCTAGGTCACAGGCAGAGTTTGAAGAACAGCAAAGACAAGAAAGGCTCACGCAGGCTCCAAGAGTTGCAAATGCTCTATATGAGGCAGTAAATACCACGGGTACTGTCGATGAGGCGGTAGAAAATGCTATGGAATTTTTAGAGAGCAATACTACGGCTGGCGCGATTGGTGGTACTTTGAATTGGATTCCCGGTACTGATATGTTCGCTCTTGGACTTACCCTTGATACGCTCAAGGCTAATCTTGGTTTTGATAGATTGCAACGAATGCGGAATGCTTCTCCGACAGGGGGCGCGTTAGGGCAGGTTTCTGACAATGAGATTCGATTTTTAGTGAGGGCCGCTGGAGCTATTGAACAGGGGCTTCCGCCACACATTTTGAGAGAAAGACTGGGGTATCTTCTTGAGGAATATAAGGGATTCAGAGATTCGGCAATAAGTGATTTTATTTCTCATGCAGATGCTGTAGAAAATGAAGACGTACAAAAAGATTATGAACGTAGAATTGACCTTATCAGGCGAAAGGCCGAGAATCCCGCCGCTTCTCCGGGTTCAAGGCGGTCGAGTCAAGCCGTTGTAGACGCATGGGATGACTTTCAAAGAAGGTACGGTAATGTTGAGTCTATAAGCGAGGCTGATGAGCTAAACCAAATAGCCGCCGATTTAGGAGGGACTTGAGCCAATGGAAATTACCAGCCAAGAACACGCCAATCAGGTTATAGCAGGCATACCAAACAACGAATATGGCGCTGTAGGGTCACCAGAGAGAGAGGAGGCGATGAATGCCCTACGAGCTTATAGGGACAGCGTATTACGACCTTCTCCTGTTCCAGAAAATGGCGTTGATGACGTTGTTGCTGATGTTGAGGTGGCGGCCCCCTCTGTAGCTAGAGGTGCGGGACTCACTGCAAGAGGTCTTGCTCAAGGCGCGGCTGGGCTTGCCGGAATAGTTCACGATCCTTTGGCTATGTTAATGAATTATGGCTTGGAAGCGGCTGGAGCGCCAGAAAAGTATAGATTCCACGAGAATTTAAGACAGTTGACTTCTGATCAATTAACAGGTCTTGGCCTTCCCTCTCCTGAGACAGGAGCAGAGCGTATTTCTGGCATGATTTCAGAAGGAGTAGGCGGGGGTGGACTGGTTGCAAAATTGGCTACTTTGCCAACGATAGCTGCAAGATCGCCATATATAGCGAAAATACTCAGCAGTCCTTATGAGGTTTTCGGCGCGGGTGCTGCTGGAGGTGGTTCTCAGTATGCCGCCGAGAAAGGTGCTGGGCCAGTTGGTCAAGTAATTGCTGGAATTGGTACTGCTATCTCAGCGCCACTCTCAGTTGGAGCAGTGAAAGGCATAGCAAATACTGCTACTTATTTTACTGACAAGTCAGCAGGAAGACGGGCTGGCAGAAAGCTGGTAGAAGCCACTGATTATCCAGAGCTTGCAATAAAAAATCTTGAAGATGCAGAAGAGATAGTACCCGGCTCTCAGCCAACCACAGGAGTTGCTTCTGCAAGAGGGGAAATAGACCCTGAAACGGGTCTTATTTATGGGGATGCTGGCTTGTTACAAGCAGAGGCGATACTAAGAGCTAATAACCCTAATTTATTTTCTTTGAGGCTTTCCCAGCAAAACGCAGCGCGTAGAGCTTATCTCCAATCTCAAATTGATGAACTGGGTGATCCAGAAACAATGAGATTGGCTAGAGATGCGGTGACTGCTCCCATGAGAGAGGAGGCTCTAAGACAAGGTAAGGTAGTTAACATAGAGCCAGTTTTGAGTCGTATAGATGGCATATTGCAAAGCGCGAGGGGAACAAGAGATGCGGTTAAGCAATCATTGCCTGATTATAGAAAGAGGCTTCAAGAAATCAAGAATCTAGACTCAGCCGATGAAGCCGATAGGCTTTATGAGTTAAGAAAAGACATGTCTGATGATATGAGTGGATCAGCCGACTCAGCTAAGTCCGGACGGAGACTTGCAAAAGCCGAAATACAAAATGTAAGGAATGCCCTAGATGATGCTATTGAAGAGGTGTCGCCGGGCTATAAAGCATATCTCGAACAATACCGCCGATTATCGCAGAGGGTGAACCAAGCAGAGAGATTGACCATTATGAGGGACAGAGCACTGGGAAAAAGAGACCCTTTAACTGGTCAAGAAATGTTCTCTCAGGCAAAATTTAGAACCCTAGTTTTAGGGGAAAAAGGTAAACGAGGAATGTCTAGGGTATTGACTGACGATCAATTAATCGTCATGACTAAAATAGCTGATGACCTAGATCGCGCAATGACTATTACCAGTCCTCAAGTAAAGGCTGCTGGCTCTGATACCGCAAGAAATACGGTGGGAAACGCTCTTGGTACTGTTGTGGGAGATGTCTTAGCTAACAACAGAACTATGCGTTTAGCCGGACAGGTTTTGTCTTGGGTCGGAAAATTAACTAAAGCAAAACAGAATGAATTAATCATAGAGGCAATGTTAGACCCAAAATTAGCTGCCATGCTTATGAGGGATGCAACAAGAATTGATTCGCTTAGAGCATCAAGAGCTTTATGGGATAAGTACGTTTCATTAAACATGGGGGCTATGATTGGGATGGCTGCAAGCGAAGACCCCTTGTTAGTGACAGAAAGACAGGGCTATGAAAATGAAGTAGCTGATCTTTCAGAAGATGTTCCAGAATAATGAAACTGAGTCTGCTTCTAGGATTAGCCCTAATCATCACTGCCGGAGGCTCTTACTTCTATATCAATATGCAAAAAGCTCAGATAGAGCGGTTACAGGTGGAGCTTCAAACTGCCGTGAACAATCAGGAGGTTCTGGAAGGGGCCATTGAACAACAGAATGTCCAGTTGCAAGAACAAATGGAAAATCAAAGAGTTAATCAAGCGCGTATCGCAGAGCTTTCTGAGGCTAATGATGAAGCCCGCCAGGAAGTGACGCAATTACGTAACACATTTGCTAGGCATGATTTAAACTCTCTGGCGATTGCACGACCTGGGTTAATTGAAAATGCAGTTAATCGAGGCACAAGGCAGGTGGGTGAAGCCCTCGCTGCGTTAACAAATCCGAGACAATTCGATGAAGTGGTTTCTGCTGATTAGCCTGTTATGGCTGCAAGGATGTTCGACAATGGGCGGTCTGTTTGGGGGAAGCACTGCTGTTCCTGAAGTCAGGCCCGTTGAGGTGGTTACAATCACCGAGCCTGCACCTATGTATCACCCGCCCCTACCAGAGTCTGTCGTTCCCGCTGAGGTGGAATGGACGGTTCTGAATCCTTCTGTGATGCGGGAATATATTGAAAACTATGATGAAGGAAATGCGCCAGCTATGGCCTACTACGGATTGAGTTCTCAGGGCTATGAAAACCTTTCCAATAATTTTGCAGATGTGAGAAGGTATATACGCCAAGTTCTTAATATTATTAAATATTACAGGGATAATGACCCGACTCGAAAAGATGAGGCTGAAACAACGGAAGAATGATATGGACAATGAACCAATAAAGAAAAAAATCGACCTTGAGGTAGAAGTAACTCCTAACAACATAGGGGTAAATCCTTATCAGAAATGGGTTCATCTAGCCAAAACCGTAGACGCATGGCGTATCTTTCCGCGAGTGTTTGTGGGTGTATATATCTATCTGTTATATGCGGTTGTCATGTGGTTTATGACCATTGATGAGCCTAATTTAGAGCAGGCTGGTTTGGTGTCGGTTGTTGTAGGTGCTATGGCTGCTGTATTTGGAATCTATGCCGGAACCTCTGGGCAGTCTAAGAAGTTTAAGGGTGAAGAAGAATGAACGATGCCTTTGCCTTGATCGGTGACGTAGGGTTTCCCATTGCTATTGCTTTGATTGCAGGGTTCTTCATATTTCTGACTATTAAGTACATTCTGGAAAGCGTTATCGGGCAGGTCAACGGCATACATGGGATTGTTCAAGCCCTTGATAACAGGGTAAAAACCATGAATCATGATATTGTCAGGCTTGATGCAACGATTTGTAGTGTTCTTGGGATCAGGCCCGATTTGAATAGAATTGCCAGAGCCGATGGGAAAGAAGATGCTAGGCGAGACTGATGGAAGGTATAGCGGCAGCGGTCAGCGAGTATGGCTTTCCAATAGTTGCTACGGTGGGTCTGCTCTATATGATTCATTTTATATGGAACTTTATAACCAATAATATCAAGACAAAACTGGCAGAGGCTAACGTCACGTTGATCAAACTCATCGATAGATGTCGTATGCTCGATAATGACATCATAAGGTTACAGCAGAAGTTGGATACAGTAATTGAGTTACGGGAGCAGAAAGATGAAAAAGTGGTTGATAACGATTAGTTTATTTGCGACTCCTGTAGTAGCGAGCGATCTTGTATTTCAATTCAAAAACCCTTCTTTTAATGGCATAGGACAGTCAGCTCATTATCTGACCATTGACGAGCAGGAGCGTAGCCGCAAACAGTCTCTTCGGGAGGAAGCTGAGGCCAAGGCAGAAGAAGCACTAAGGGCTGAGGAAAACACTACGCTTGCAAAATTTATAAGAAATCTTGAATCAAGAATTTTTTCCCAGCTTTCCAGAGATTTAGCAGAATCTTTGTTTAACTCTGAGACAGGCGGTTCAGGCGGCGTTATTGATCTGGAAGGCAATAGCATTGCCTTTGTTAATACAGGTACTGAAATCGTTTTGACAGTTACTGATACAGACGGAGCAATTACCGAAATAAGAATCCCTGTGGGAACTTTCGGTATTTGTAGTACGGACGAGTGCGGTATCTAGTTTTATGTTTAGCAGTATTAGCACTTTCTGGTTGTGTTAGTGTTGATCCGTACCGATGCGGGACGCTGAGTAATTACTGCTCGCCACCACCAGAGGTAAAGCGCCCTACTTTGACAGAACTGGTTAATTTACCCATTCCTCGTCAAAAAGCTGTGGTATCGGTGTATAACTTTCTTGATCTTACAGGGCAAAGGGCCACGGCGGATAACATGGCGTTATTTTCTACTGCTGTAACGCAGGGGGCTGATTCTTTCCTGATTGACGCACTCATGGCTGCTGGAAACGGAAAATGGTTTTTAATCGCGGAACGGGGGGAATTAGACTCCCTGACGCGGGAAAGACAACTGATTATATCCACCAGAAGCACTTATGACGGCGAGGGTGCAAACCAGTTACAGCCATTGTTGTTCAGCGGATTGATAATGTCAGGTGGTATCATTGGTTACGACACAAACCTCAGAAGTGGCGGTATAGGCGCTAGGTATCTGGGCATAGGGCTTAACGCACAACATCGCGTAGATGAAGTTACAGTGGCTCTCAGAGTTGTTCTGGTGCAAACCGGACAAATTTTATTAAATGTAATTACGAGCAAACAAGTATATTCAACGTCAACGGGATTTGATACCTTCAGATTTACGGAAAACGGTACTGAATTAGTTGAGGTTGAAGCTGGCGTTGCTAGAAATGAAACAGCAACCTATGCCGTCAGGAGTGCCATTGAGCAAGCAGTGCTTGAAATAGTGCATCAGGGCATAGCACAGGACTTGTGGGATTACCAGCCACAAACAGAGGAGACCGAAAATGAAAATCTTAATTAACTTTTTTGTAGTCTGGGCCTTTTATTTGTTGTTCTTAGCGTTTGCTGTTTCTGCATTAGCGGCAAACAATTCTATTTATATTACTCAAAGCGGTGGGTCGTCAGCATTGACGATGAATATAGACCAGATTGGTGGATCAAACGTAATAGGCACTAGCAATGCAAGAGTTTCCCTTACAGGGACAGGTATGACTGTTGATATCGACCAGATTGGCGACAGTAACGTGATCGCTGCGACAGTCGCGCAGGGCAACTCAACCAGCTTCACGTTGTCTTCTACAGGTGATTCCAATACGCAGACGCTGGCACTGGGCGCAACGGGTGATGTCCAGAATACCGACTTCGACTTTGCTGCTACCGGGGACTCAAATGTCCTGACCTACACGCAGGGCGATGCAGCGACAGCGACAGCCGCGAACGCCGATTTCGATATTACAGGAACGTCAAATAACCTGGCTGTGACATGCAACGTGGTCGGATGTGTGAATAACTGGACGGTTGACGGTGATTCTAACGATATAGACACGACCCAAGCCAACAACTCAGATCATTCTATTACGGCAAATATCACAGGAAACAGTAACAATATTGACGTAGACCAGACCAGTAACGGCGGTAGCGTAAGCAACGTGCTTGATATCGTTGCGACTACAACCAGTGGCGTGATTGATGTTGACCAATGCACAAGTGGCTGTTAGTTCTTTTTCCACTGGCAGTTAATGCTCAGGTTGGTGAGATAACCGAGCTTCGCGGTATCGGTGAGGTTGTTCGCCAAGACACCACAGATTCTCTTACAGCAGAATTGGACTTAGACATTGCCAGTTACGATGATGTGCGTACTGGCAACGGAAGGCTCGCAATATCTTTTCTGGACGACTCCGTTTTAAGGCTCACGGAACACAGCAAGATTGTTATAGATGACTTTGTGTTTGACCCTGATCCTGCTCGTAGCCGTTTAGCATTGAACATGGCAAGTGGTACAGCAAGATTCCTTACAGGTGCATTAGGCAGGATTAACAAAGAAAATATTGCAATCCGCACACCCACCGCGACTATTGCGATACGAGGCACAGATTTTACTACTACTGTGGACGAGATAGGCCGTAGCTTGGTTATCCTGCTGCCCAATGAAGACGGGAGTTCCAGTGGTGAGATTACTGTAGAAACAGCTACCAGTGTGGTGGTATTAAACCAGCCGTTTCAGGCAACCATGACCACTGTTTCAGAGGCGGCTCCGACACGGCCCGTTGTGTTATCGAATATGACACTGGGATTCATCGACAACCTGCTTATTGTCAGCCCCCCTGACGAGATTACCGAGGTGGTGGAAGAACAATCAGGCACGGCTTCTAACATCCTAGATGTGGATTTGCTTGAAGAAACAGAGCTTGATGAGAATGAACTGGACGAGGATGAATTACAGGACGAGATTGGCAGGTTGGACATTGACCTGTTGAATGTCGATTTCCTGACTGACTTACTGGACATTATTGAGGTATCGGCAACCGAGAAAAAAGAAGTAGCAGAAATAAGCGGAGTGCAAATCGAGGGTATTCTGCCTGGTTTCGATCAACAGAATCAGACCTATACGTTTGTTGAAGGGGAAGTGCTGACGGTTTATCGTAGCGTGGAAAATACCTTTGATTTAGAGCTTGACAAGGGCAATGCGTACAATATTTCTGTAATGACGGCAGGGAAAAAACTGGACATTATTATTAACGGGGGAGGAGAAAATGCGATTTATATTAATCAGTCTCCTTAGTTTTCCTTTGTGGGCATCAGATAACTCTGTAGAGATTGACACTAAAGGTTCCAATACCAGTATTTATATAGACCAGATCGGGTCGGGTAATACAGCGAGAGTTTGGTGTGGTCTCAGTAACGGAACCTATACCACCCATACCTGCTCCAGCGCCACTATTGACATAGATCAGGATGGAACAGGCAATCTTGCCAAAGCGTATAGTCAATACACAAACCATACCGGGAATGAGTACACTATTAACCAGGATGGCAATGATAATATTGGTTACATAGATGCCGATGAAGACAATAACGAAATGACAATCACCCAAACGGGCGATGACTTGGAAGCTGAAGTTTATATGTCAGGCGATGATAATGTTTACACCATTTCTCAATCAGGATCAGGTGAGCATTACGCCAAGTTTTATGCGTTTGGTGATGACAGCGCATGGACTGTAACTCAATCAGGATCAGGCGATCACAATGCCTATATCAAGTCTTGTAATAATTGTAACAATAACGATGCCACGATTACTCAGAGCGGTTCAGGCAATAAAGATGGGGATATCGAGTTTAAGAATAACCCAAGCGACAATTCCACTGTGAATCTAACTCAGAGCGGGGATGGCGCTCATGTTTCTAATATTACTGTAGCCCAAGGAAACTATACGGTTAATGCCACGCAAACAGGGGTAAGTGCAAAAGGTTACACAGTAACCCTTGATTGCACATCTAATTGCAATAAAACTGTCACAATTAATCAGTTTGATTAGGGGTCAAGATGCCAAAGAAAAAAACTAAAACTAAGTCAAAAGTTAATGAGGCTGGCAATTACACAAAGCCTACCATGAGAAAAAACCTGTTTAACAAGATTAAAGCAGGAACTAAAGGTGGCAAGGCAGGTCAATGGTCAGCCAGAAAAGCTCAAATGCTTGCTAAACAGTACAAGGCAAAAGGCGGAGGTTACAAATAATGGGAATGAATGTTAAGCATTACCTGAAAGACGGTAAGGAATGGAAGGGTTCATATCACAAGATGCCTGATGGTGCATTGCACACCAACAAAACACACACTAAAACGAGCAAGCCTATTTTTCATTACGGCGATTTGAGCAAGACTGCCAAGAAAAAAGCCAAGAGTCAGTGGGGTAAGTAATGGCTTTGAAAAAATCTCAAAAGTCCCTCAAAGCCTGGACAAAGCAGAAATGGCGTACTAAAAGTGGTAAGCCTTCAGCAAAGACAGGCGAAAGGTACTTACCGAGTGCTGCAATTAAGGCGCTATCTTCTAAAGAATACGCTGCAACCACTCGAAAGAAACGAGAAGATACTAAGAAGGGCAAAAAAGTCAGTAAACAACCTAAGAAGATAGCCAAAAAAACCCGTAAATACAGAAAGGCTGGGAAGTGATGCCAAAGAAAAAAGATCCAAGATTAGCGAGGGCGGGTGTAGCTGGTTTTAACAAACCAAAGCGCACCCCGAATCATCCAAAGAAGTCTCACATCGTTGTGGCAAAAGAAGGCGATAAGATTAAGACCATTCGGTTTGGGCAACAGGGGGTCAAGACCGCTGGAAAACCAAAAGCTGGAGAGTCAGCCAAGCAGAAAGCTAGACGAAAATCTTTTAAGGCTCGACACGCAAAAAATATCAAAAAAGGAAAGATGTCTGCGGCTTATTGGGCAAATAAAGTTCGATGGTAGACAGTTTTAGCACTCGACACAAAATCGCTCAGGTTATCTGGGAGGATGCGTGGATCGACCCAAAAGATGTAGCAACGAAAGATGCAATGGAGCTTCTTCCTGTTATTCGATCAACGGTGGGGTATGTGATATCTACAGAAAATGAAGAGTGTCTGATTTTATCTACTGATATTTACGAGAAACACCCTGATATTATTAACACACCGATGATCATACCGTGGTCTGCGATCATTCAGTGGTGGGAGTATGACGTACATTGAAGGTTTTACTTGCTTTGCTGGCTGGATTGTTGCTTCTTCGTGTTGTCGATCCGTGGCCTGTAGAAACTCTGAGACTCAAGTATTTTGATGCTCTGCTCACAATCAGCGAGCCAGTGCAAAGCCAGAACATATCCCTTTACAATATAGATGAAGATGCATTAGCCGAAGGGGGTCAGTGGCCTTGGCCTCGTCAGCAACTTGCAGAGCTTAACCGTTATCTTCTCGATTCAGGGGCAGCAGCAGTCGTTTACTCAGTCTTGTTTCCTGAAACAGACCGATTTGGGGGTGATGCTGAATTTGCGGAGAGCATGGGGCAATTGCCAACATTTCTCTCAGCCGTAGCCACTACAGACACAGATCGACAGGAAGGCTGGCATATCGGCGTAGCCACACTGGGTCAGGTCAATGAAAACGCCATTAACTACCCTGGCATCCTGCCGAATGTGCAGGTATTGCAGGACTCAGCTATCGGTACGGGCATAGTTAACACGGCCCCAGAGGTCGATGGTCTGGTTAGACGAGTGCCTATGGTGGTCAGGGTTGGTGAGAGCCTGTATCCGGCCCTAGGGCTTGATGTTTTGCGTGGACTGGCTGGTGACCCCTCTTACCAAGTCAGAGGCTCTGAGACAGGCATAGAAGCGGTTAGAGTGCCTAACTTCGATACCATCAATACCGATTCAGCAGGAAGGGTCTGGGTTGATTGGGGAACCACGTTTGCCCAGCAACCGACAGAAGGTACTATCATCTTTGTCGGTGTGACTGCGGCTGGTATTACCCCGCTCGTACCTACTCCAAGGGGTCTTATGTTTCCACATGAGATTCAAGCGACCCTGTTCGAGACTTTGTTGGCAGGAACCTCGCCTGTTCGCCCAGATTGGGCCTTGGGTGGAGAAGTCTTGCTGATATTAGTCATAGGACTGCTCACAGCCTTCTCTGCAAGCCGTTTGCCTGTGATGAGTGTTCCACTAGGCATTGTCGTTGTCGGCGCTCTGACGGCAACAGGATCGGTCTTAGGCTACCTGAGACTTGGTATTCTGGTGGATGCGGCATGGCCTGTTTTTTGCAGCCTGACCATCGGGTCGGTGGGGGTTGGTCAAAGAATGATCTCTGAATATCGACAGAAGCTCCAGATCAGAGGGATGTTTGGGACGTATGTCAGCCCCAAGCTGGTGCAACAGCTAATCGATGATCCCAGCCTGATGAAGCTCGGCGGGGATACCAAAATTTTGACCTGCCTTTTTGTAGATATCGTGGGCTTCACCCCTGTCTCGGAGCGTTTTCAGAGAAGTAATGATCCCCAGGGTCTAGTGACCCTCATCAACAGGCTGCTTTCTGTCCTGACTGATGTGGTGTTGTCACTAGATGGAACGGTCATCACCTATATGGGGGATTGTATTTTCGCCCTTTGGAACGCACCAGTAGACTGCGATAACCATGAGGAAAGGGCTGTGACCTGTGCTGCCATGATGCTGGTAGCCTTGGAGAAACTTAACAAGGAGATCGAGGCAGAGGGATTGCCCAGCCTTGGTATAGGCATCGGGATCAATACGGGGCCAGCGGTGATTGGAAACACCGGGGGTCACAACCGATTCATGTATTCGCCTTTGGGGGATAGCGTGAACGCGGCTGCCCGGTATGAAAGCAGTTCGAGAAAGTACGAGCAGGATGTCCTCATCGGTGAGACCACCGCCCAAGCAGTACCGGATATGGTCGAGTATCTGGATTCGATAGAAGTAAAAGGAAAATCTGAGAAGCTAAAGGTATTCACGCTTTCTTCTTAGTTAAAAAAGCCTCGGCCCAAAGACCGAGGCTTAGTGGTTACTTCCTTTTAATTTTGAGATGGGGCGATACGATTCTACAATACAACACTCTTTTATTAATATTTTTGAAAATAAACTAAATTAATTGTTGAACCGTAGTATCGTTACTATATACTCACTATATTGAATAACGAAACGGGAGAAAAAAAATGATCAGCGTATATCAGTTCAATCTCAATGAGGAAGACAAAGAGATTGTAAAACGTGAGGGTTATGATGCGACTGAAAAAACAACAGCATATGCAGATAAAGCATTCGGTGAAATCGCAATCGAGAAATGGTTTAACCAGTACGAAAAAGTTGCGGTTGTCGAATCAAATGATTTGGACGAAACTTTTCATATTCTGAATGTGGGCGAAAAAACTGATCGGGTCAATAAATTAGGAAAACTTTACAGTCTTTCGGTTGGCGATGTTTTAGAAAAAGATGGTGAATTTTTTCTTGTCGATACTGTAGGGTTTAAGAGGTTCTGAGGGCTACAAAATTATTAACAATAATGTTGTACAGTAAATTCGTAGTAGTGTAATATTAATATAAATTTACAAGAGTGAGGACAGACCAATGGCCAGACGAGACATTCAAAAAGAAATAACAGACGAAATCGTTGCTCTGATAAAAGAGCATGGGCAAGATTGGACAAAACCATTTGCGGATTTAGCTGGTTCGCCAAAAAACGCAAAGACAGAAAATAAATACAACGGCTTGAACGCTTTATGGCTGGGACTAAAGGGTCACACTTATTGGGCGACTTATAATCAGTGGCAAGCATTAGGCGCTCAAGTCAAAAAGGGATCGAAGGCGACACATATCAGCGTTCCCGTCATCATCAAAGATAAAGATGATAAAGAAAAAATTGTCGGCAAATATTTCAAACCAGCGGCAGTGTTTTCATCGGCGCAAGTGGATGGATGGGAAGAGCCAGCAATTGAAAATCGTCCTGACCTGACTGAGAGATTGGCGAACATCGATTCGTTCATCGATGCCACTGGAGCGAACATTACTCACAGCGCACAGGGCAGGGCTTACTACAATAGATTGAGCGATTCGATTCATCTTCCTCATAGGGAAAATTTTTCGGCAACTGAATTTTCTTCTGCTACGCAGACCTACTACGGAACTGCCTTACATGAGCTAATTCACTGGTCAGGCTCGGAGACCAGACTGAATCGTACTAAAGGCCAGAGTTTTGGAGATCATGATTACGCTTACGAAGAGTTGGTGGCTGAAATTGGAGCCACGATTGCTTCGGTGGAGTTAGGATTGGAAATAACGGTTCGTGCAGATCACGCGCAATATATTTCTAGCTGGTTGAGCGCCCTTAACGATAATAAAGATTTTATCTTCAAGGCTTCTGCTGACGCTCAAAAAGCATTTAACTATCTCCAGTCTTTACAAACTGAATCATCAATAAAGGAAGAGGCAGCTTAGGCTGTCTCTTTCAAAGGAGAAAAACTATGAGTCTGATTGTAAAAATATTTTTCGGTTTAATTTTCATATATATTTTGGGCTGGGTCGGCGCAGGAGATTACCGACATGAGCTAGAGCAATTTTCTCTATATTGCAATAATGTTTATGGTGATAACCCGATATGGCCAGATTACGACAATGTGGGTATAGATGCTTGCAAAGAGTACATTTCAAAAAACGGGGGGAAATAAAATGACTGAGGACATTACAATTTCAATCGAAGATGACAGCGATTCTTGGGTGGCACAAATTTCACTTGAGGAATCTCGGCGTAGACAAGAAGAAGAAAAGTCAGAACAGCCAAGAATGAGCGTAACTGAGATCATCGAGAGGTTGAACAAAGCAAAAGCGATTCTTGATGTATCTGACGCTCGTATAGATTTTTTAACAGTAACGATTCATCAAACTGTTGAGAGGCTTAAAAGAAAACAAGAGCAGTGGGAAAATGAGCTTCGAGAGACACTCAAAAAAATGTAAAGGTCTTTTTTGTTGTTTTCTGAAGAAGGAGCATTGCCCGATTTTTTTTGGGATGCTCCTTTTTGTTTGGGTGTTAGATTTTATGTGACATCCCAGTCAAAATTTTCTTCGGGCAAATCGCTGAACCGACCTGACCCCACATGGTATTGCAATCTCTGTTGCCCTCTTTTCGCAATCCAGTGAAATCTCGATTTCCAAATATTGACAATCGGCTGATTGTCGTTGCCTTCCAAAAATAGAGAAACGCCTACATCACTCTTGCTGTTCCATGCATGACTGCCAGCTATCGCATTTCCATCTAAAGGTTTTGATTTTGCATCGTAGGGCTGTTTGGTCGGATGGGCAACAAACCAAGTGGATAGCTGGTGAGCCGCACTAAAGCTCGTGATTCTCGACAGCATCTCCGAAATTCCGAGATGTTCGCTCTCATGCTTTGACTCAAGGCAATTATAGGGATCAATCACCAAGCCACTGACATTCTTTCTAAGAATGGCGCTCTTGGTTCTGTCAATAATGCTTTGCAGACTGGCAACTTCGCCATCTCGATTTTCCAAAAAAACAAAATGGTCATCGATCCACTGCATCGCCTCTCGCAATTCAGACTTAGACATCCGTTGTGTCGGGCCTTCAAAAAATGGTTTACCGATGTAGATTGAGGCCAACTTCAGTACATGAATTTTCACGGGATTTTCCATAGAAGCGATAGCCCATCTCATGCCGTGAAGTTTTGCTGTATTCACCATCACCGCATCGATCCAGGCTGACTTGCCGTGTCCCGGCATTCCAGTAACTGTGTAAAGGCCAGGCGCTACAGTGATAAGATTGTCAAGGGACTCAAATCCCGTTGACAATCCCTGACCTGTGCCGCCAGCCTCATATAGCTCATCTACTTGATCATTATAATCATTTGCTGAATAAACACCTGACAATGGCATGGGGGTAGCGGCCTCGATAATTTCCCGCAATCGATCTCCGCCCTCGGCGCACAGCACTGCGTTGGCATCCTTCAGTTCAGTTGTGAACTTAACCTCATAGCATTTTCCCAGCCCTATCCGCCGACCGAGTTCTTGTTTCAGGATATCGCCAGGCCCGTCATGATCAGTAGCTAGGATTATCTTCTCAGACCTCTCCAGAAGCTCTCTTGCTTCCCACAGGTAGTTATATTTAATCCCATCATCATGTCGTGAGAACTTCGCTGGTGCGCCGTTGGGGACGCTCACCGCAGGAATGCCAGCCTCGGCAAAACTTAAAGCATCTAGCTCACCTTCACATATCACGAGCGGATTATCTGTCATCTCTTCTGGCAGATTTTCGAGTCCATACAATGTCTGTGCCGCCCCACTCTGCGTAAACGCTTTGTCCTTCAACGCCCTCCATTTAACGGCGCTAGGCTCTTTTGCAGAACCATAAACAAAGCCCACGGCCAATTGCTCCCCTTCGTTTTTAGAAAACCACCTGATATCGGTGGTGACGTTGAAATTTTTATAAGTTTTTTCGGAAATACCCCTACTCGTCATAAAATCTCTAAGCTCTCTATCGTGAGTTGCTGAGGGGAGTTCGATGACATTTTTTTGGCCCGGCGTTTTGAGAAAATCTTCCAATGGATCAGATGCTGGTGCGCTGTAAGGTTTCTCGCTAATCTTTCCGCTAATCTCACAATGAAAGCAATGATAGATTTTATCTGGCCCATCAATTGTGATACTGAGTGTTTTTTCTTTTGATTTTTTTCTGGAATCAGAACAGGCAGGGCAGGAAATTCTTGAATCTTGATAGCAGTTCATTACCGCCAGTTCTATGTCGTCAATCATTGTTGGTCTCCTCGCTGATGTTTTTTTAAAAAATTTTCTTTATAATCCGTGTCTAAGTCGCTTTGGTCGGCGGCTTAACTGTCAGTCCTCGCTGACTTGGTAAATCCCCAGCTTCCACTTTGGCGGTCGCTGGGGATTTTTTATTTCAATCTCAGTCACGCGAATTTCTGCTCTCGGATTTTCTTTGCTCAACCCCCAATATAAGATTTGTCGTTTGACTTGTCTATCATTTTTGTAAATGTGATTTTCCATGCAGTCAAGAATTAAGCTGGAGTCAAGGTCTGGTCTTCTAGTCGAATAAAAGATGCTTATTTCAACTTCCAGATCGCCCTCCAACAATTCATCTAGCTGAGGGCATTGTGACTGAAAGTCAGTAACGTAGCGCCTTGCAGGTGCGCTTTTAATAAATCTCGGCTTACCGCCAATACTTACGAGCTTTCTGGAATTGGCCTTGCTGTAGGGCTGTCCCTTGATTTCAAAAGAAACGGTTCTGGCTTTACATTGCAACTCTTTCACGGTTATACTCGGCACTTCGTAACAGTAAACTGACTACGCAATGGAGCAAGCATGATACGCATAGAGAAAAACGTGCCTCTGCCGAAAGGGTTGAGTGATCGAATTGACCTGGGGCCAATCCCGCTGAAAGAATTACGGGTCGGCGACAGTATCTCGATTACGGGAAGCACAAAAAAAGAATTAGATAAAAAAATCAGAAGTGTACGCATGAGGTGTTTGAGGTTCTCAAAAAAACACCCTCATTACAAGTTTCGGATAGCGTTTGAGAAAGGCATAAACAACACGCAACAGATTAGAGTTTGGCGAGTGTCTCGTGGGGGCTAAGGTTACAAACGATCTTGGCTTATTGGAGCCAATATATAAGGCTCTGGCGCATGATGCTTATACATCAGGCGGGGCAGACATCACACCAACAGCGTGGATAGACAGCCCACGAATTGCACAGCTAATGAAGACTCACCGCGATGAGATTGAAGAATCTGTCTCAGACAGGGTATTTTCTGCGCTCGGTACAGGCTTTCACAATATTATGGAAAATGCTGTTGGCGACAATGCAATCACAGAAGAACGCATTTTTTGGGATCACCCAAGCGGATTAAGAACATCTGGCGCTATCGATTTGGTGATTTACAAAAAAGATGGAACTGTAATTATTGTCGATTACAAGGTCACTGGAGTGTACGGGATTATTTTTAACAAAAAGAACTCCGGCATTAAGGATGAGTGGGCAAAACAAACTAACTCTTACCGCCTGATGTTTGAAGAAGCAAAAGGGATAAAAGTCTCTGAGCTTTACATTCTTGTCATATTGAGAGACTGGAAGGCTTCAGAAGTAGGCAAACCTGATTACCCTCATGCACCTATTATGCAACTTCCTGTCCCTCTATGGCCAAAAGAAGAAGCTAGAGCATATGTTGATAAGAGAATTGCCCTTCATCAAGAGGCCGCTTACTCCTCGCTTATCGGTGAGGAGCTTCCGCTTTGCACATCTGAAGAGATGTGGGAGCGTCCAGAGAAGTTCGCGGTCATGAAGTCTTCCACTCACAAGAGAGC
>CEOT01082045.1_pt1 | contig 22752 bp, 33 predicted proteins | sample 530671 | NCBI WGS metagenome assembly CEOT01 (sample SAMEA2620852, study PRJEB7988) | marine metagenome | isolation source: saline water (ENVO:00002010), including | reverse complement strand
AGGTTTGCTAGTGCCGCTGATATGAAAGTTTCAGATATGTCTTCTCAAGCTCCTGTGGGTACTACACTAGCTATTTTAGAACGAACACTTAAAGTAATGTCAGCTGTTCAAGCACGTATTCACTACGCTATGAAAGCTGAGTTTAAATTATTAAAAGCCATTATTAGAGATAACACCCCTGCAGATTATTCTTATGAACCGGTAGATGGTGGTAAAGCAGTTAAACAAGCAGATTATAATTCAGTAGAAATAATTCCTGTGTCTAACCCCAATGCAGCTACAATGTCTCAAAAAGTAGTACAGTATCAAGCTGTAATGCAGATGGCGCAAGCTAATCCTGATATATACGATATGGTTGAATTAAACAGAGAAATGTTAGAAGTATTAGGGATTAAAAATATAGATAAACTGGTTCCAGAAAAAGATGATATTGAAATGCTAGATCCAGTTGCTGAAAATATGAATATATTAAACAGCAAGCCAGTTAAAGCATTTATAGAGCAAGATCATGAAGCTCACATAAAAGTGCATATGGCGTTTGCTCAGGATCCAAAATTACAACAATTAGTTGGTCAAAGTCCTAACGCTGCTACTTTTCAGGCGGCTATGGAGGCACATGTAGCGGAGCATATAGGTTATGCATATCGTAAACAAATGGAAGAACAACTAGGAGTTCCATTACCAAAACTAGGTGAACCATTACCAGCAGATGTAGAAGCAGATGTATCTAGATTATCAGCAGCTGCCGGGGAACAACTACTCCAGAAAAATACTGCTGAAGTTCAACAACAGCAAGCACAGCAACAAGCTCAAGATCCACTTATTCAAATGCAACAAGCAGAATTAAGAATTAAAGAACAAGAAGCTCAAACAAAAGCTCAAAAAGTAATGGCTGATATTGAAATTGATAAAGAGCGCTTAGCGATTGAAGTACAAAAAGGACAACTAGATCGTTTGGAAATGGAGTCTCGTGAACGTATAGAAGGAGCTAAATTAGGGGCTCAGGCTATAGAAAAAGATAAAGATTTACAAGCTAAGCAGTTAATAGAAGGAGCTAAATTAGGTGTAAAAGTAGTACAAGAAGATAAAGCCAGAGAAGATAAAACTCACGATGTTAAATTAAAAGAAAGAACTAAGAGGAAAGATACTAAAACACAAACTGAAGGGTGATTATTATGCAAGAAGAAACGTTACAACTTCTATCTGATAAAATAGAAGAGAGACGCAAAGAGATGTTAGAAAGTTTAGGAGATGGTACAGCTGATAATTTTGGGGCATACCAACATGCCTGTGGTGTAATAAGAGGTTATCTCATAGTACAGTCCTTAATTTCTGAAGGACTTAGATCATTGAAAGAGGGGGATGAAGATGAGTGAAATTATATCCCCTCAGATGGAACGAGTTATAGAAGATCAAAAAGAAATAGCTAAATTTGATGACCCACCACCAGAAGCAAATATAGAATATGGGTCAAAAAAAGCTACGCAACTACCGCAAGTTAAAGGGTTTAGGATTTTGTGTGCTGTTCCTGAAGTAGACGCTACTTACGAAAGCGGTATTATAAAAGCGCAAAAGACTAAAAGCATTGAAGAACATTCTACAGTTGTACTTTTTGTAATGAAGTTAGGAGATATGGCTTATACAGATAAAAGTCGTTTTCCAACTGGAGCATGGTGTAAAGAAGGTGATTTTGTTATAACTAGAGCATATTCGGGCACTCGTATCAGGATTCATGGTCGAGAGTTCCGCATTATTAACGATGATACTGTCGAGGCTGTTGTGGAAGATCCTCGTGGGTATGAACGCGCATAGGAGAAATGGTATGAGTGATAAAATTATTAACGAAATCCCTGCTGAATTAGAGGGTGAAGAAGTAGAAGTAAAAATGGAAGAGCAAGAAAATGTGGAAGTTGCTCCTCCTGACTCTATAGAAAAAGTAGAGCAGGAACCAAAAGCTCAAGAGCCCGCCTTATTAATCGAAGAAGAAGACGATACACCCATAGAGGATAGGAACAGAGATCCTTTACCCCAAAAAGTAGTAGAAGAAATAGAAAATGACACCTTAGAAGATTATTCTGAACGTGTTAAACAACGTATGGCTCAACTTAAAAAAGTATGGCATGACGAAAGAAGAGCTAAAGAAGCTGCAGAAAGAGAAAAAGAAGAAGCTATAAAATTTGCTAGAAATATTAGCGGTGAAAATACTAATCTTAAACAGACTTTAAGTCGAGGAGAAGAAGAGTATATAAAGGCGCTTCAAACTTCTTCAGAGAAGGAAATGGAAGTAGCTAAGCGTAATTATTCTGATGCTTATGAGACAGGAGAAACTGATCTTATTATAGAAGCTCAAACGCAAATGAATGAAGCTCAATATAAATTAGATAGAGCTAAACGTTTAAAACCTAAATATTCTAACGAAAGAGCTTTACAAGATAATGAAAAAAGTGTACAAAATGAATCATTACAACCTAGAGTACCCGTACCTGATGCTAGAGCCCAAGATTGGCAAGCAAAAAATCAATGGTTCGGTAAAGATGAAGAGATGACTAGCTTAGCTTTAGGATTGCACGAAAAGTTAGTCAGGTCAGGAATTGACCCTTCTTCGGATGTTTACTACCGTCGTATAGATGAAACGATGCAAAAACGGTTCCCTGAAAATTTTGGGGACAGCACGTTGGAGCAGGATAAACCTAGCCAACGCAAACCTTCAACTGTAGTTGCTCCAGCAACGCGGAGTACCGCGCCAAAGAAAGTACGTTTGTCAAAAACGCAAGTTGCTTTAGCTAAAAAGCTTAAGCTAACGCCGGAACAATATGCACGAGAAATGATGAAATTGGAGAATGCAAATGGATAAAGTTACACAAAAAGAAGCAAAAAATGTTGAACCAAAACGTACTAAACCTACGAAGAAAGTTAACAGAACTGATCGCGAAGCTGAAAGTCGTGAAGAAGTATTGAAAACTCAAGAATGGAAGCCATCATCTTTGTTGCCAGAGTTTAAAAAGCAACCAGGTTGGGCATATAGGTGGATTAGAGTTTCACTTCTTAATGTAGCTGATAACATAAATGTATCCTCTAAAATGCGTGAGGGCTGGGAACCGGTTAAACATTCCGATCACCCAGAAATCAAATTGGTAACAGATCCTAACTCATCTTTTAAAGATGCAGTTGAAATTGGTGGTCTGTTGCTATGTAAAGCCCCACAAGAAATAGTTGATCAAAGGAATGCTTATTATAAGCAAAGAACTGAAGATCAGACTGAAGCTATTGAAAACAATTACATGAATCAAAATGATCCACGTATGCCTAAGTTTTCAGACGGACGTCAAACTACTTCTTTTGGAAAAGGCAATAAATAAATTAAGGAGACACAATAATGGCTACTACAGCAACCCCTTATGGGTTCAAGCCTCTTAATCATATCGGCGGCACTCCCTATGCGGGAGCCGTTCGACATATTAAAATTGCGTCTGGATTTGGAACCAACATCTTTAACGGCTCTATAGTTAATATAGTAGCAGCTGGAACGATTGAAGTAGTTACCGACATTGGCGATAACTCGGATCAGTTCCCAGCTGGCGTAATTGGTGTTTTTGTAGGTTGTACTTATACTGATCCTACCAGTAAAAACAAAACATTCTCGAATCACTGGCCTACAGGCACAGTTGCTTCAGATGCGATGGCTTACGTGGTAGATGATCCTGATGTGCTTTTTCAAGTACAAGCAGATGCTTCAGTAGCACAAGCTGCTTTAGGTGCTAACGCACCATTAGCAGCCGTACAAAGTACATCTACAGGTGATACTACAACAGGAGTTTCTAGTACAGCACTAGATGCAGACGTAGTTACAACAGCTACCGTTGCATTTCGTATTGTTGATTTTGTAGAAAGTCCAGACTCAACTGTGGGTGATGCATTTACTGACGTAATTGTTAAGTTTAATGCAGGTCAACACTCATATACTAACTCAACCGGTATTTAAGGAGATATAAGACATGGCAATTTCAAGAGCGCAATTAATGAAAGAATTGCTCCCTGGCCTAAATGCCTTATTCGGACTTGAATATGCGCGTTATGGTCAAGAGCACAAAGAGATCTTTGAAACAGAGTCATCTGATAGATCTTTTGAAGAAGAAACAAAACTGTCTGGTTTTGGAACCGCACCTACTAAAACTGAAGGTTCGGCTATTGCGTATGACAACGCACAAGAAGCTTGGACAGCTCGTTACAATCACGTAACAATCGCTTTGGGTTTCAGTTTAACTGAAGAAGCGGTAGAGGATAATCTATATGATAGTCTTTCTGCTCGCTATACCAAGGCTTTAGCCAGATCAATGGCTAATACTAAACAAGTAAGAGCAGCTAATGTTCTTAATAACGGTTTCAGTCAAAACCATCTTGGTGGCGATGATCGTTCTTTGTTTGGTGTTAATTCATCTGGTTCTACTACTAACCATCCGTTAGTTAGTGGCGGAACAAATAGTAATACTCAGGCAACTGCTTCTGATTTGAATGAAACCGCATTGGAAAATGCAGTAATTCAGATTGCAAATTGGACAGATGAACGAGGATTATTAATTGCTGCCAAACCACGCAGACTGGTAATTCCACCAGATTTACAATTCGTTGCAACTCGTCTATTAGATACTGCCCAACGTCCGGGTACAGCTGATAACGACATCAACGCATTGAAAAATAATGGTGCAATTCCAGAAGGTTACTCAGTTAATCATTTCTTAACTGACACCGATGCGTACTTCCTAACTACTGATGTACCTAATGGTATGAAACACTTCGAGCGTACAGCGTTGACGACATCTATGGATGGCGATTTCGACACTGGTAACGTACGTTACAAGGCTCGCGAGCGTTATTCCTTTGGGTGGTCAGATCCACTAGGAATGTTTGGATCACCAGGTGCTTAATTTTCCATTCACCTTTTATTAAGTGACTGGATCCTAAACATAGCCCCACTTCGGTGGGGCTTTTTTTTGCGTTGTGCAAAAGCTTTAAATTGTGTAGGATTAAACAAACCGGGAGAACCGGCTTACTAAACTGCCCCGGCAGACGCATACAAGATTAGTAAGCTTAAACTCTGTATGGAGAAATAGAATTATGGCTAAAACAACTTTTTCAGGTCCTGTTCAGTCGTTAGCAGGATTTATTAGCGCTGGTAACAGTAGTGTAGTTAGTTTAACAGCTGATACAACTTTAACTGTTGCTGATCACGCAGGTAAAATATTATTAACCAATGACGCAGACGGTAAATTTACTTTACCTTCTATAGTAGCAACTGTCCCAGGTAATCCGGGTGATCCTAATCAAACTAATAATTTAGGAGCTCAATTTACTTTTATAGTACAAACATTAGCTACGGATATGGATATTTTAACAGATGGTACAGATAAATTTGTTGGGTTCGCAAGAAGTTTAGTGTCTACTGCTACTACTGGTAAAGATTGGTTCCCTGCGGCAACTAACGATGTTATGACTATGGATGGTACTACTACAGGTGGTATTGTTGGGACTTTAGTTAGAATTACTGCTATTGCAAGTGCTGAATATCATGTGGAGGCGTATTTAAAAGCTTCTGGTACTCTAGCTACTCCGTTTGCTGACACGTAAAATAGGAGGCTGTTATGAGCACAAGTGATGTTTGGGCGATTACGCCCTCAACAGATGATGATAGATACAGAGCTGATGCGTCCATATCGGGCGCGGGTGCTCTTACACTTATAACTCAAGATGCTGGTGTAAATGGTATAGGTTATAAAATTGAGTTTACTTCCGCTGGCAATGATAGCGCTAGAACTTTCACTATAGTTGGACATAAAGTAGGTGATCTAACAGGTACTGCTACAACTGAAGAAGTTACTGGAGGTAATAGTGGAGCCGTTTCATCAACTAACTTTTATGCGTACATTGAATCAATTTCTTTTGATGGTGCTTCTGCTGGTAATGTAAAAATAGGAACTACAGGTTCCTTAGCTTTACCACGCACAAGAATCAGAGGGTTTCAATATGTAGGAAATTCAAGCGCAGGTAGTGTGGTATTTAACTTAAATAGTACTACCGGTGCAGAATTGCTAAAAGTTAATACTCCAGCTAGTGCGACTGTTACACAACAAATGTCTATACCTGGCGCTGGTATATTAACTACCAGAGGTAGTAACACAGATTTTGCTATTATGACGTTAACTAATGTTGCGTTAATAACGGTATTTTGTGGTTAGAATTGATATAGGCTTTACTACTATGCTGCAACACATGAGAGAAGAAACAAAGAGTATAGTAGATTTAGCTTCAGTATTTACGGTTCTGGGGACGCTGCTAGAGTGGCTCCCCCATGTAGCTGCATTTTTTACAATAGTGTGGACCGCTATCCGTATTTGGGAAACCGATACAGTTCAGGGATGGCGGAGTAAGTAATTTAAAGGAGGCAAATAAAATGCCAAAAGTTGGAAATAAGCATTACCCTTACACACCTGAAGGTAGAGCTGCAGCTGCAAGAGATCGTAGAGGTCGTGGCTTAACAGCTACTGAAGGTTTTGATAGACCAGGACAGTTAGACGATGCTGCTGGTAGAGCTATGTATAAAGATGGTGGAAACGTTGATTTTCGTAGATTAATAAGCAGACTACCTGAAGAAAAAGAAACTAAAAAGAAACCAAAAAAGAAAGTTTACAAGGATATGACTGCTATGGAAAGAGCTCGTCAAAGAACACAAAAGATGAAGAAAGGCGGTAAAGTACAGGGCTACGATTCTCGTCTTGATGAATCTTTAGGTGCTCGTCATGGTAAGAAGAAGGAGCAGAAATATAAAGATCGTCGTGATGAAAGCAAAGCTATGGAGAAAAAAGGCGGTAAAAGAGCCTATGCTGGTAATAAATCTTCCGCTCAAGGTAGATCAAAAGCTTCAAAACGTGCTGATGGGATAGCTAGACAAGGTCACACTAAAGGCCGTTTAGTTTAACAGGAGTTTATAAATGGTAGCCCCTATTATAGCTAGAGGTCTTCCTGCAATTTTATCGGCGTTTGTAAGATCATCATCAGGTAGAAAATTATATAAGTCTCTTAGAAAAGATGAAGGTTTAACACGTTCTCAAGCTTTACAGACTTTAAAACAGAGGGTGGAAAAAGCTACTAGAGATGATCCGGGAGTAAAGCAACGTTTAGCGGCTCTTGAAAAAGGAGAGGCAAAAGAATTATCTCAAGCTGAAATATTAGCTAAAAAGATAGCTGACAGAAAAAAAGAAAAGTATGATTTTGTTCAAAAAACTGGCTACCTTAAACCTGAGGATAGAAAAATTCATGGTTGGGATGCGTTTAAAGGGAGCGCATATACACATGAACCAGTACCAGTCAAAGGTGTATCTGGTCCTAGCCCAAGAAAATTTACGTTAACTGCAAAGCAAAGAAAAAGCTACCAAAAAGCTATAGACGATGGAATCGTAGGCCAACTAGATAAACCCACACAAAGGCAGATAGCTACACTAATTGATCAAGGCAAACTTAAACCACGATCCATTGTTCCTACATCAGGTAAGATGGGGACAAGAACTGCTGAAACTCAGCTTGGTTTATTTCCAGGTGAAGATACAGTGATTCGCACAGCGCCTAAAGTAATATCCGAAAAAGCACCTGTTAGCGCTACTAAAGTAGGTATGCTTAGAAAAAGCATTAACAATAATAATAACACAATAGAAAAACTTAAATTAAAATTAGCAGATGACAAATTATCAGACACAGATAAATATAATATAACTCAACAACTACAGAAGGCTTATGCTAGAGAAGATAAGCTTCAAAATGAATTAGTAGCTTTAAAAGGGCAAAGATCTTTATTTGGCGAGAAAGCTGGAGATGAATTTTCAGAAGCATCCGCTGTTGCTGAGGTTAAAAGACGTTTAGAACGAGATAGGTTAAAAAGAAAACGCATGGAAGAAGCGTGGACAAGAGAAAAGGAATTAAAAACAATTGAAGAAAACGCAGCTGCTGTAAGAGCTGATATACAAAGAGATCCTCGTAGATTACCTAAAGATGTATATAAAGAACCATATAACCCACAAGAATATGGGTTTGAAGGTTATAACCCCGGTTGGAAAGGTGAGCCTGTCGTAGGAGGGGAAAGAATTTATAGAGGGTCGGGTAAAGCACTAGAAAGAAAAGGTTATGTTACGCCTAAAGCCCATGAAACTATGAGTGGTACAGGCCGAACAGAATTACCTGAATACACCTTAGAATCACGTAAACCCTATGGAGTACCAGAAACACCAGGAGCCCAAGGCGCAGCACCTATGTTTGCGAAAGAATTAACGGGTCGTCAAACAAGAAGGTCTATGGAGGCTATAACTCCTGAAGATGATATTTTAGCCGGTGTTCCTTATAGTCTTAATCCACAAGGAAGATTAAAATTTGCGTACCCTAAAACTGGGGATATTAAAACATCTTCCTACCGTGTGACACACGAACCGGCAAGTTGGGGTAGTACAAAAAGGGTTAAAATACCAGAGAGGGTTATTGCAAGTGAAGCAGCGTGGGATGCACGTCTTTTAGGTGTTAAAGGGCCAACAGAAGAGCAGATTAAAATGGGAGCATTCGTAAAAAACCCTAGGTATGGTCGAAGTGAGGTTATGTGGGCAGGGCCTAGAGGAGCTCCTCATGATCGTGCGAACAGCCAAATAGGTTTAACTTTCGATGAGTTTAATGCATTAAGCGATCTTCAAAAAAATGAGCTTAATAGACGATTACAATTAGCAAAGGCCGGAGGGGCTAAAGTTTCTACTCCTAAAACGGGGTATAAAATACCTCCTGAATTAACGCAAACTGGGGTTACTGAAGCAGAATTTGCTGCTCTTGCTGGGCCAAGAACTAGAGGAATGATGTGGGGGGAACAGCGTGGAGCTTTAGACAGAGCTCAGGGCATCTCCCCTACTGGTGTTCCCATACGCAGTGCAGCTGGAAGACATGCTAAAACTCGTCGCAAAGCTATTCTTGAAGATGAATTTACGACTCTTGACGATGAAACTAAAATGACTACAGCAGATTTTAGAAAACTACCACCAATGGAAAGATTGGTTTTGCTCAATAAAAATTTTGTTGCCACATCACCAAAAGGGCAAGGATTTAAAAGTTTAACCAAACAACAAGAAAGGCTAGATGAAATTAAAAAACCTAAAGAATGGTGGGACACGGGTGCTCCTGATAAACCTATGGATTACACAAAAAGTTACAGAGGTGAAACTAAAAGTCAGGCGCTGAGAAAAGCTAAGCGAGCAAGAGAAGAATTTAGGAAAATAGCTCTTGAATTTTCCCCAGAAGAATATGCAAAACTTAAGCCAAGTGAAATAGCGAGTATACGTTCCTATATTAGATTTCACCCTGAAGGCCCAAAACAAGGTGCAAAAAAACTTAGTGAAGATATTTCGGAACTTGCTAGTCATATGTCAAGACCAGACGCAGTAAAATTTCTTATTAAACAGGGGCATACTTTAAAGGTTCACCCAAGAAAAATAGCTCCATTTAAGAAAGGCGGCTCTGTAGATAAGAATTGGATACAAAAAGTTAGGTCTCGGATAAAGAAAAAAGGCACTGAAGGGGTATGTACTGGGGAAAAATATGGCAGTTCCTCTTGTCCTCCAGGGTCTAAAAGGTATAACCTAGCCACAACTTTTAGAAATATGAACAGAAAGAGGGCATAAGATGGCTACTTCAGGAACAACAGCCTTTAATTTAGATTTAAACTTACTTGTAGAAGAAGCGTTTGAGCGTTGTGGCGCAGAATTGCGTACTGGCTATGATTTAAAAACAGCTGCACGTAGTCTTAATTTATTAACTATTGAATGGGCTAATAGGGGTGTTAATTTATGGACTATAGAAGAAAACACAATTACTTTAACTGATGGAACAGCTACTTACCCCTTACCTTCTAACACTATTGATTTAGTGAGTCAGGTTATTAGAACCGGCTCTGCAGGTACACAAGAAGATATTAGTATATCTAGAATGGCTGTTCCTACATTTGCATCTATACCCAATAAAAATAGTTCAGGTCGTCCTAATCAGGTTTATATAGATAGAAAAACAGATACTCCTACTATTACTTTATGGCCTGTTCCTGATAATGATGATTATACTTTTGTGTATTGGAGAATGAAAAGAATTGAAGATTCTGGTACAGGTGTTAATACTCAAGAAGTACCTTTTAGATTTTTACCTTGTTTGGTAGCAGGATTAGCATATTATCTATCTCTAAAAATACCCGGTGCTGGAGAAAGAACTCAGTTTTTAAAACAAGATTATGAAGAACAATGGATGTTAGCTTCTACTGAAGATAGGGAAAAAGCTACTCTGCTTATATCACCAAGGCAACAATTTGTGTAGGTCTTAATATGGGACAAAAATTTGCTTCAAATAAAAACTCTATAGCCATTTGTGATAGATGTGGATTTGAATTTAAACTTAAACAACTTAAGAGTTTATTTATAAGAAAAACGCAGACTAATATCAAGGTGTGTCCTGAATGTTGGAATCCTGATCAACCACAGAATATGCAGGGGATGTATCCAGTAGATGATCCTCAAGCAGTACAAGATCCAAGACCTGATACAAGTTTAAGTGTAAAAGGTGGTAAAAGTAGTAGGGGTATACAATGGGGGTGGAATCCTGTTGGTGGAGCAGCTAGTCCAGCTAATGAGCTTACCCCTAATGATTTAGTAGCAGAAGGTAAAGTAGGAAGTGTTACTATATCAATAACATAAACTAAGGAGATATTAAATGACAAAATATGTGCAACCACAAAAAACTAAAGTTCCTCATGTAGCAGGTTATCCAGAAAAGGATATTAAAACCTCAGGAATTAAAACACGAGGAAATGGAGCAGCTACTAAAGGTAATAAAGCTAGAGGACCAATGGCGTAAATATGAACTACACAGAATTAGTAGCGGCTATCAATTCGTATACGGAAAACGAATATACGACTACTGATGTAAATACATTTATTAAGAATGCGGAGCAGCGTATATATAATGCTGTTCAAATACCAGATATAAGAAAAAATGTAACTGGTACTATTTCTGCTAATAATAAATTTTTAGAAGTCCCTACTGATTGGTTATCAACCTATAGTTTATCTGTTATAGATGCTAATAATGAGCATACTTATCTTTTAAACAAAGATGTTAATTTTATCAGAGAATCTTTTCCGGATACTGATACAACTTTTAATGGAAAACCACAATACTATGCGATATTTGATGACACGACGTTCATATTGGGACCTACGCCAGACATTGTCTACAGTGCTGAGCTACATTATTATTTCTATCCTGACTCTATTGTTACTGCTAGTACTTCTTGGTTGGGTGATAATTTCGACACCATTTTATTTTATGGATCGTTGTTGGAAGCGGCTGCGTACCTAAAAGAGAATGATGAAATAACTAATCAATATAGAGAAAGATATGCAGAAGCTCTCGAAGAATTAAAAGGTCTAGGAGAGGGTAAAAATAGACGCGATGCTTATCGTAGTGGGCAAGTGAGGATTCCGGTTCCTCGTTCTCAAAGGGCGTAAATAAATGGCTATTGTTCAAACACAAACTACAAGTTTTAAAGTAGATTTACTTAATGGTATACATAATTTTGGCACTGGAGTAGTACGTGCTGCTACAACAGCAGATACTTTTAAAATAGCTTTATATACTTCAGATGCGGATTTAAGCGCCACTACAACAGCGTATAGTGCTTCTAATGAAGTTTCTGGAACTGGCTATACTGCGGGGGGTAATACACTTACTGTTTCACAAGTTCCTACGTCAACTGATACTACTGCGTTTTTAAGTTTTAGCCCTACTTCATGGACTGGTTCTACTATATCAGCTAGAGGTGCTTTAATTTATAACAGTACCCAAAGTGATAAAGCGGTAGCTGTTTTAGATTTTGGTAATACTAAAACAACTAATAATCAAACATTAGCTATAGAATTTCCCACTGCTAATTCTTCCAGCGCTATTATAAGGATTGAATAATGACTGATTCCTCCGTAATTTCTGATCCTCCTCAAGTTAATATAGATAATAAACGCCCTTCAGAAAAAGAATTATATAAAATGCTGTGGGAGAAAGATGAATACCGTATTGTTTCTCCTGGGGAGGGTATATATCACGAATTTTTAAATATAGCTAAACCACGACAAGGTTCTTCTTTAATAGATTTAGGATGTGGTACTGGTCGAGGTGGTTTGAATTTGGCTATCTTTGGAGGATTAGATGTAACGTTAGTAGATTTTGCAGATAATTGTTTAGATGAAGAAATTATCCCCATGCTTGAAACTCAAAGTCATACTTTAAGATTTAAACAATGTGACCTAACGGAACCCCTACCTGTCAAAGCAGCTTATGGGTTTTGTACAGATGTAATGGAGCATATTAGACCTCATCATGTGGACCAAGTATTGGATAATTGTCTCAACGCTTGCCAACATGTATTTTTTCAAATATCTACTAAAGATGATGTCATGGGTAAACATTTTGGGTATAAATTACATTTGAGTGTCTATCCATATGAATGGTGGCTTCAAAAATTTAATGACAGACAATGTATTATTCATTGGTCGCATGAATCTGATGGGGTTTGTTGCTTTTATGTTACAGCATGGGTTGATGGGGCTGATATTGTAGATATAGGCATAATTAATACAGCAGATGAAGAAATAAAAGCGAATATAAAACATAATATAGGTTTAGGGTTTCAACAAGCTAAGCCTTATCCTACCAACGATATAGATGTAATGATTGTAGGCGGTGGGCCCAGTCTAGAGAATTATACTGAAAAAATTAGACAGTTAAGAGCTGACGGTGTTAAACTCATTACTATAAATGGGGCTTATAAATGGTGCATTGATAAGGATATAAAGCCTTCTGCTATGGTTATGGTAGATGCTAGACCATTTAATGCACGATTTTGTAAACCGGTTATAGATGATTGTAAATATTTTATAGCTTCCCAATGCCACCCTTCAGTATTTGAGGGGCTTCCTAAGGATAGGACATATATATGGCATACAGGCGCAGAATTAGTTAGTGATATATTAAATAAACAAAGTGAACAATGGTGGCATATTCCAGGTGGATCAACAGTTTTGCTTAGAGCCATTCCTTTGTTTAGAATGTTAGGTTATAAAAGATTTCATTTATTTGGGTGTGATTCATGCTTAGATAATGAAACACACCATGCATATGAACAAAAAGAGAATGATGGTGATACAGTACTTCCTGTTAACGTGGGCGGGAAAATTTATTACTGTAACCCTTGGATGATTTCACAAGCCCAAGAGTTTATTAATTTAATCAGAGTTTTAGGCGAAGAAATTGAACTAGAAATATATGGGGGATTACTTCATCATATTTTAGAAATGGGCGCATCATACAACGATATTAAGGAGATTTAAGAAATGGCCGCATCAGCATGGCAACTTTACAATAGTGCAAAAAAATATATTGGTAATGGCACGATTACATTAGGCGCTGGGGTATTTAAAATGGTTTTAGCTTCAGCTAGTAGTAATGCGTCTACTTTTACATTAAGTACTTATGCTTCTGTTACTAACGAAATAGCCACTGCTGGTGGGTATGCAGCGGGTGGTAGAAATCTTGTACCTGCTACAGCTCAATGGGTAACTGGGGCTTCGGCTAAACAAATGAAATTTACTCAAACCACTACAGGACTTACTTTTACTGCGTCAGGCGCTAATTTAGCAGATATTAAATTTGCGATTATACGTAATTCTACAGGCTCTGGAGCGGGTAAATTATTATGTTTTTGCCAATTATCAAGTTCTAATTTTACTGTAACGTCGCCTAATACTTTAACAATTATACCAGCTGCTACCGGCATATTTACTCTAACTTAAGGAGTAAAAATGGCTGTTCAAACTGCAGGTTGGGATAGAGGAACTTGGAGTTCTGGTCCTTGGGGGCGAGGATTAGCTAGTAATGGTGTTGTTGGGGCATTGGCTATTGCCAGTGCAGCACCTACAGTACTTTCTGGGGATATTGCTGCCCCTGCAGTGGGAGCTTTAGCATTAGCTGGTGTAGCACCTACTGTAACTAATAAATTAGATATAGTACCAGATACACTTGATGTAAGTATTGGTGGGTTAGTACCAGATATATACCCTAGAAAGATAACTACATTAATAGGGACAGTGGCATTAAGTAGTGAAGCGCCTGTTGTAACAAATATGGTTAGCAGGTTAGTAACAGGATCTGCTACTATACAAGGGGTTGCACCTATTATTAGTGACCCTAATTGGATTATAATAGATACAGACCAAACACCGGACTGGAAAGAAATATAGAGGAAATAATATGGCTAGTACATTTTCATCATTAAAATTTGAGCTAATAGCAACTGGTGAACAATCCGGCACATGGGGGACCACTACTAATAATAACCTTTCAGTGGCTTTGACAGAAGCTATCGCTGGTTCTACAGATGTGTCTTTTTCTAGTGGAACTGTAACCTTAACTTTATCTGATACTGTTGCTGCTCAACCAGCTCGTAATTTAAGACTTAATTTAACTGGAACGTCTGGCGGTGCTCAGAATTTAGTAGTCCCTGCCATTGAAAAAAGCTATTTAGTTAATAATGGATGTGCAGATGCTATTACTATTAAAACTCCTTCGGGAACAGGTATTGCAGTAGCAGCTGGTAAAACAATGTGGGTTTATAATAATGGCACAAATGTTGTAGATGCTGTTAATCATTTAACATCACTAACTTTAGGAACAGATTTAGCCCTTACAGAGGGTGGTACAGGAGCAAGCACAGCAGCGGCAGCAAGAACAAATTTAGAAGTTGGTATAACTAAAAAAGGCTCAGATTTTGCATCAGGTAGCCCAACAGTTCCTACAGATGGTAACTATTTTGATGTAACAGGCACAACCACAATTACCGCGTTTACTGTAGCTGCTAATCGTCATTTCTTTTGCCAGTTTGATGGCGCTCTTCAGCTTACCCATAACGCTACTGATTTAGATTTACCTGGTGAAGCTAATATAACTACAGCAGCTGGGGATGTAGCAGAATTTTTTAGCACGGCTAGTAATGACGTTCAATGCGTTAATTATACAAAAGCTGATGGAACGGCAGTAGTAGCAAGTGCAGGAGGTGGTCCTTCTGTTGGAACAAATGCAGTTATCAGAACAAATGCTACAAATATAGCTGAGACTATAAATATAAGAGATCATGCTGCTACTTGCACAGCTGATGCAAGTGCGGATACCATAAATAAAGGAACAGATGATGGCTTTGCTGATAATGACACAGTTCAATTTGAAAATTCTGGCGGTGCTCTCCCTGCTGGTCTAGCCGCAGGAACGCAGTATTTTGTTAGAGATGTTGCTGCTTCTACTTTAAAAGTGTCAGAAACATTTGGTGGATCAGCTGTAAATATTACTGGTACGGGTTCTGGAACACACACTATATACCAAAATATAAATGGTATGACATCTGGCCCCATTACTATAGATAGTGGTACAGTTACAGTTCCATCTGGTTCACAATGGAATATTATTTGAGGATAAGAAATGAGTACAATAGATAGCACAAATGTCACGACAACGAATATTAGGGCAACAAATGTACAAGATGCAAGTGGTGGTAATTCCTCTACTCCAGCAAATATTTTGGCGGGTTCAGTAAAAGCATGGGTAACCTTTGATGGAAGCGCGGGGACAATTTCTCCCGCAGCATCCTTTAATGTAGCTTCTTTAACTGATAATGGGAATGGCGATTACACAGTTAATATTGATACTGATTTCGGTAGTGCTAATTGGTGTGCCACAGGGTTGTGCGATGCTGCTGGAACTGCATGGGGTGGAATGTCGTTTGATAATTCTGCTGTAAAAACTGCTGGAACTGTAAGAGTACAATGTTGGGATGATGTAAAAAATTCAAGTGGGCATCTTAATCCAGCCGTTGTAGATGTAATGTGTATTGGAGTTCAATAATGAATGATAAAAGAATAGTATATCAAGGCGAAGATGGCATCGCTAAAATAGTTATTCCAACGAAAGAATATAAAGGAACAATGGAAGATTTATTAAAAAAGGTTGTTCCTGAAGATTGTTTGGGTTCAGCAGATATAGTGGAAGTTGATACAATACCTAATGACAGGACGTTTCGTAATGCTTGGACGACTTCTAAAGGAAAAAGTGCTGAGATAGATTTAGCTAAAGCAAAAGAAGAAGCAAAGATTAAAGTTAGACAAGCCAGAACCCCTAAGTTTCAAGAACTAGATATTGCATACCAACGCGCTGATGAAGATGGTGATGCAGATGTTAAAAAGGCGGTAGCTGATAAAAAGACAGTTTTAAGAGATGCTACGAAAAATACTAAGATTACTGGTGCTTCTGATGTTGATAAATTAAAAGAAGGTATGGAATCAGTTATTAAAGAGGTACAGGACTTAAAGGTTTAGAGGATAAATAATGGGAACACAAATTCAAAGCGCAAAAATTGTAACTGAAGAAATTGAAAATGCTGCGGGAGCGAATCCTTATAGTATTAGTTTAAGTGCAGAACAAGCCACAACAAGTGGAACAAGTATTGATTTTACTAGCATTCCTGCGGGAGTTAAACGTGTTACCTTATTAACACACTCTATGTCTGGTAGTGGAACAAGTGAGTTCTTAGTACAATTAGGTGATTCTGGTGGTATAGAAACATCTGGGTATCTTAGCAGATATGGGAGAATTTCTGGTACAAGTGCAGCTACTGAGGGTTCAACTGCGGGGTTTATTATATTCAATGATGCAGCTTCTCTTTTAAATGAAATAGTAGTGGATATTTATCTTGAAGATTCATCTAATAATACTTGGGTTGGGATGTATAGTGCAGCAGTCCAAAGCACAACTATTATGGCTTGGGGTGCTGGGAGTAAGGCTCTTAGCGGAACATTAGACCGAGTTAGATTAACTCATGTAAATGGTTCAGACACCTTTGATGCGGGTGCAGCCGCTATTCAATTTCAATAGGAAAATAATATGGCAGACGTAATTGAAGTAAACGTACAAACAGGGGAAAAGATAACACGTTCTTATACCCAAGAAGAAAAAGATAATATTGCTGCTGCTGAAGCAGAAGCAAAGAAGAATTTTAATGCTCTTGATTATAAGGCTAAACGTATGTCGGAATACCCAACGATAGAGGAATGTGTCCACGCAATACTTGATGATGATTTAACTGCACTTCAGGCTAAAAGAAAAGCTGTTAAGGAGAAATATCCCAAATGAGTAAGATAACCAATACAAGTTTATTTTTAGTAGAAAGTGCAGATGCTGCTGCTGACGTTGCTGGTTCTGGACAAGTATGGGTTGATAATCAAGCACCAAATCAATTAAAGTTTACCGATGATGCTGGAACTGATTTTGGAATATCGCCCTCATTTATAAGTTCAGAACAAACTGTGGCTGTTGATACAGCTTTGAATGTAGCGCATGGATTAGGAGCAAAACCAACTGAATACACAATAACTTTAATTTGTAAAACGGCAGATGCAAATTATTCTGTCGGAGATGAGATAATGGTAAACAACACTAGCCACGATGGTTCAGATCAAGGGTATACAAGTTGTTGTGATAGTTCTAATGTGTCTATTATTCAATCAAGTGAAATTCAAGTAATAAATAAAACTGGGTTTGATAAATCTGGTATAGACGTTAATGACTGGAGATGGATTGTGAGGGCATGGCTATGACAAAATTTTGGGTAGATGATAAAGGTAAATTAGTTCAAGCAACAGATGATTCGCAAGATTTATCAGACAGCTTAACTAAAGTTTTAGTCGCGCCTGAGTCAGGAAAACAAGTGTGGGATGGAAGTAAGTGGACTGATCCTAATAAAGTATTGGTTATTAAAAAACGTCGTAACCAATATCCCAGTATTGGCGATCAACTCGACATGCAATACAAAGATTTAATAAATGGCACAACTACATGGAAAGATGCTATTGCTAAAGTAAAAAGGGATAACCCCAAATGATTTACAATATAACGTGGCCTAACTAAACCCTAATGTTACAAGCCTTAATAGGACCAGTAGCTTCACTACTGGATAAATTCATACCAGATGCTGACACTAAACAGAAGTTAGCGCATGAAATTTCTACTATGGCTGAGAATCATGCCCAAGAAATTGCTCTAGCTCAGATAGCTGTCAATCGAGAAGAAGCGAAGGGAAATTGGTTCCAAAGTTCCTGGCGTCCCGCTTGTGCGTGGGTTTGTGTTTTAGGCTTTGCTATAAATTTTTTGGTTTCCCCACTAGCAGCGCCATTTGGTATCATTGTGCCGCAGGCTGACACAGGAACGATGCTTCCGGTTTTGATGGGAATGCTCGGTTTGGCGACCGCTAGATCGTACGACAAGGTGAAAAAAACAACAAAATGAAAGAGTTAGTTGACTTAATGGAAGAGGGAGTAAATAATATGTTGAACAAACTTAAAGATTGGGCTGGATATGTTCCGCCTTTTGTTTGGTACATACTAGTATTTATACTTGGTTATATTACTGGTTCATTATAAACAATAAAAACGAGGCATTTTTATGGCCTGGAAAGATCCTGACTATGGCGGGTTATTGCCATATTGTATAACCATAAAAGAAAATGCTTATATTAAAGTTCTTTCTGAAGGGAAGTCCCAAGCAGAAGCATCTTTGGAACTAAATGTAGCTAGATCTACAATAGCTGATACTGTTTATCGGGTACGTCTAAGAAAACAAAAACAAGAATCAGGACAATCTACACTCTATAATGAAGCCGGCGCTCCTGCAGCTACATGGGTTAAAGGTAAACCACAAAAAGGTCAAAAAACCACCCAAGAAGTAATTGATGAAACAGTTTCCGCCTTTAATGAGAAGGTTAAAGCTAGGTCTGTAACCACTAAAACCCCCAAAGTAAAAACTAAAGACCTTCTAGCTTGTATATGCATTGGCGATGCTCACCTGGGTATGTTGTCATGGGAGGAGAAAGCTAAGGAAGACTTCGATTTAAAGATAGGATGTAAGGATTTAACTGACGCGGCTGATAGAATTATAGATGCTATTCCTTCTACACATGAAATATTAATCGCACAGCTTGGTGATTTTTACCATATAGATGATTCGTTAAACCAAACCCCCGCAAATAAAAACCCTCTCGATGCTGATTCCAGATTTTCTAAAATTATTAAATCCGGTATATATGTTCTCAGGTACTTTATAGAAAAAGCCTTGACAAAACATAAAATTGTGCGTGTTAGAAATGTAGCAGGAAATCATGATCCGCATTCTCATGTAGCATTGAGCTGTGCTTTGGCTACATTTTATGATGATAATAAACGTGTAATTATTGAAGACTCACCTAAAGCCATGTATTACTATAATTTTGGCAAGAATTTAATTGGTATAACTCATGGACACATGCCGAAGCCAGAAAAGCTTGCCTCTATAATGGCTGTAGATTGCCCAGAATGGGCCGAATGCGAGTTTAAATATTGTTGGCATGGGCATATACATACAAAACGTAGTTTTGAATCTATGAATGTTATTATCGAATCGTTTAGAACTTTGGCCCCCGGCGATGCTTGGACAATAGATTCCGGATATAGAGCTGGTAGAGAAATTCAGGCCATAATATTACACAAGGATTATGGTGAAGTAGAGCGTCACACAGCTGGAATAAGGAGGGTGCGAAATGAAAAGAAAGGGCTTTAAAACATGGCCCCTCATATGTGTGGAATGGTATGATCACTCAGGAGATGCGGGGTGGGTAGACAATTTAGACGAGTTAGATGAAGCCCCAATAACATGTAAGACTGTAGGTTTTAAAGTAAAAGAGACCGAAACGTCTATACACATTATGTCTACTATTACAGATGATGGAGGTCAGGGAGGAAATAACGAAGTGTTAAAAAGTTGTATAATTAAGGAAAAAGTTCTCAGGAAAAAGTTATGAGTTTATATGCTCTTATTATAGTAACTATATGCTATATGATAACTTTTATTGATTTACTACTTAAAGGTAACTATCCTTTAGGGTTCATGTTTTTGTTTTATGGTCTATCATGCGTGTGTTTAATGTTTTTGGTAGACTTAAACAGGTAGGTAAAATATGGTAGATGACCCGATTGTAGACACTCCTATTAATGGGCATTATAAAAAATTTGTAGCTTTTGAAGCTGATGAATTATGCGAAAGATTAGGGGTGAATTACCCTCAAGAAATGACTTATTTAGATTTTGAAGAGTTAATACAAGAATGGCATGAAATGGGAATAAGTATAACATTTGATGTAGACGTCCCAGAAGTATGACTAAATGGGTAATAGTACTTGTAATCTACTATGCAGGAAGTAGTGGAAGAGTAGATATTTTGCCATTAGAAAATATAATTTTTAATGGCGCAATGAAATGTAATGAGTATAGGCTTTCTAAGGAATTTCAAAATAAATTAAGAGAAAAGTATAAGGATATGAATATAGCTTACGTAAAACCTGTATGTAAGTTAGTTAATTATATTGATGAAAGAATAGCTTTTCCCGAAAATAGTTATATTCCGGACGATGATTGGCCTATAGAGTATTTATTTAATCCTACAGGTCCTATAGACTTTACAGGAGAAATGAAATTTGAGGATGAAAGTTAGAATATGGCGTTAAAAACACTACAGTTTCAACCAGGTATTAATAGAGATAAAACTAATTACTCCGATCAAGGTGGGTGGTTCGATGGAGATATGATTAGATTTAGACAAGGATACCCAGAAAAAATTGGTGGGTGGCAGGTAGAAAACTTTAGTCCTTATAAGGGAACCGCTCGCAGCTTATATGCTTATGCTACTTCTGATGGTGCTGTAAATATTGGTGTTGGCACTAATACTAAAATGTATATCTGTGCGGGAACAAGCACAAATGATATAACACCTATAAGAGCTACTTTTACTTCCACTGATACAGATAATTGCTTTACTACCACAACTTCTGCTCCTACTACTGTAACGGTTAATATAGCTAGTCATGGCGCTACAGCAGGGGATTTTGTTACTTTTAGCGGGGCTACTGCTGTAGGTGGTATAGCCGCAGCAAATCTTAATTTAGAATTTGAAATACAAACAATAGTAGATTCAAATAATTTTACAATAACTACATCAGTTTCAGCTAGTTCAGGTGCTACAGGTGGGGGAACAGGTATTACAGCTGCTTTTCAGCTTAATATTGGTTCAGCTACAACTTCTGGGGGTTTAGGTTTTGGTACAGGTACTTTTGGTAGAGGTACTTTTGGTTCTAGTGTTGTGGCTCCTACTGTTGTAACTTCTCAATTAACCTTTCAAGATAATTTTAATAATGATTTAATATTTAATATATCGGAAGGTGATATATTCCATTGGACATATGAAAATACTTATAGTAATAGAGCTGTTAAATTAAACTCATTATCAGGTTCTAGAGCTGTTCCAGAACAAGTAACAAAAATACTTTTTGCCCCTAGCGGACATTTATTAGCTTTAGGATGTACTTCTTTTAACCCTACAACAACAGCTGGCGCTGGTATATCTAGTATTACTAGGGGGGGTACAGGTAATACAACAGCTACTTTAACCACAAGCGGCGCTCATGGATTATCTACACTTGATTATGTAACTGTTACTGGAACAGTACCTAATCTTTTTTCCTTGACTTCACAAATTACTGTAACTGGCTCTACGACTTTTACATACACTATGCTTGCTGATCCAGGTGGTAATGCTACTACTGTAGGGAGTTATGTTAAAAATAGTTATGGAGGGACTTTAGACCCATTATTGGTAAGGTGGGCTAATGTAGACCCTACTATTGGACCTGAGCCGGAAGTTTGGGAACCAACCGCCACTAACACAGCTGGATTTTTACCAATTAAATCAGGTTCTGAAATTATAACTGGTATAAACGCACGGCAAGAAACATTAGTTTGGACTAATACAGCATTGACTTCATTACAATTTTTAGGGACTGGAGAAGTTTTTGGTTTAAATGAGATAAGTAATGAGATTGATATTATGGGTCCTAATGTAGTGGCTACTTCTAATAACAACGTATTTTGGATGGGTAATGATAAATTCTATGTATATTCAGGTCGAGTAGATACTTTACCTTGTACGCTAAAACAATTTGTTTTTGAAGATATTAGTAGAAACAAATCTGATACATTTTTTGCTGGTACTAATTCAGAATTTAATGAAATTATTTGGTTTTATGTTTCAGGTAGTTCTAATGAAATAGACCGATATGTTATTTTTAACCAAGAAGAAAAGATATGGTACTACGGGTCATTAGCTCGTACCGCGTGGATAGATTCAGGTGTTAATGAATTTCCTTTAGCTACAGATAATGGCAATCTATATAGTCATGAGAATGGTAATGATGATGGGCAAAGAGCTCCCACTGCTCCGGTAGCTATCAACTCATTTATTCAATCCGCAGATATGACTGTAGGAGATGGGGAAGAATTTGTTTTAACTAAACGAATTATACCAGATGTTAATTTTACAGACTCAGATGTAACTAGCACTACAGGAACTACGCTAACACCTGAAGTTCAAATGACTGTAGGGGTTAGAAATTTCCCAGGAGTAGCTTCCTCTACAACAGATGTTGCTGGTACTTCACTAGAAAGAAATGTTACTACTGCTACTGCTACTATTGATCAATATACTGATCAAGTATTTGTAAGAGCTAGA
>CEOT01004569.1_pt1 | contig 23038 bp, 17 predicted proteins | sample 530671 | NCBI WGS metagenome assembly CEOT01 (sample SAMEA2620852, study PRJEB7988) | marine metagenome | isolation source: saline water (ENVO:00002010), including | reverse complement strand
ATCTGTTTCATAATCCAAAATGCCCTGATCTCTTAAATCATCTAACTGCTGCTCACTAATACCCAACATTTCAGCAGCGTCTTCAGGAGCTATGTGTTCCTGGGACAGGAGTGTGTCTTCTAAATCCTGGATATATGAGTCTGCCCAAACTTCACCCACTTCAATTTCGGCAGCTCTTTTCTCCATGAATTCCCGCATGAGCTGCTTTTCGCCACGCCGTACTCCGACACGGCCTCTAATTCCCATGCCAGCCGAAAGAAACGACAAAGCACCTCCTGAACCGATGAGTTCCTTTACGAACTCATCGCCTACTTCCTTAGTTGTCTTATCGTATTCGACACCCTCTGCTAACCCAGCTAGATACTTTGTAGTTTCACCAATACCCCACTGAACCATTTCTTCAGCTGTTTGGACAGCAACAGCTCGTGGCATCTTCCTTCCAATATCAACAACATCATCCCAACGTCTTTTCAGATAACCCTTACGTGACTCGTGTAAGGCTTTCACTAATCCAGAGTGGGCTTCATCGGCTAACTTTGTTGTTTGCAAAAGTTGTTGACGCTCAACTAAAGCTATGACTATAGAGGCAGGCAAAGCTGTAAGAGCAGCTGTCGTAGGGTCCATACCCATTTCCATGAGCTCTTTTTGCATTGGCACGTATTCAGCAGCAGTCCAATAGCCAACGCTACCAATCTTACCCGCACTCTCAACACTCTTAAGCATGTTCTTGCGAGAGTTTATTGCAGCTATTTTTTGAGCTGTAGTTGCTCCTTTCTGTACGCCAGCTGCTAATGTCTTCCCTCTAATAACCTTGTTTAAGAAACCAGCTACCTTAGCAGTACCTGTACCAGCCGCTTGACCACCAACCATCATGCTTCCAATGTGGACCAAAGCAGGGGCTACGGTGTCATCAAGATTTTTGCCAACGTGGCCGATAACACTGGTCCCAGCGTCTTCCATCCCTTCTACTCGGGCACCGCCAAGAATGGCCTTAGCCATTTCTAAAGTTTCTTTTCCGTAATCTTCTTGGCCACTAGGTTTTTCGTGAGCCAAAGCGTCAGCAATTGTCAGTGGCAAAGCACCAAGTGTTGCAGTACCTTTTACAACCTCCTCTGCTGTAGCAACAGTCTTACTCTTGTAAGTCTTCTTTGCTTCCTGGACAACATCACTAAGAGCTCTCAAAAACCTTCGATGCTCGGTCTTCGGCATGGTACTTAGCAAAGCAGCTAAGTCTTCTTCTTCGATATGCCCTTCGGTATGATTAGAGATAAACATACCTTCGGTACCTACATTGGCACCTATCGTACTCTGCAACTGCTCTACCCAAGGCTGCACGTAGTGATTGGCGAGAGCATAGGCTCTCACCTCATTCCTGAAGTCAGTGAAGTCAATTTCCTGGTCAGGATACTGCTCCCGCATCTTGCGGAGCTCATTGGTAGCAAGCTTATCAAGTGCTTCATTTGTATAAAAAGCACCGTCCTTTTGCTTACCTGTTGCTGGATCTATACGTTCATCCCTAAGTTCAAAGCCAGCCGCTTTACTGTTGAACCAATGATCCCATGTTCCTTGGTAACCCCTACCAGGAGAAAGCTCATCCATATTCAGGGCGGCCATAGCCCCCTTTTCCCATGGATGTACATTACCTGCTTGATCATACACCATGATCCGAGGCTTTATGCTGTTCTCGCCACCCTCTAAAGCAATCTTCCTAGCAAAGTCTCTAGCTACTTTATGCTTATTTTGTTTAGTAATTCTGGGTCCGATTAGATCTGGATTGAATCCAGGAACAGACTCTCTAGATCGAATTATCTGCGCTGCGCGTTCCCATTGGGAAGCGTTATTGTATCCATCTGCCATTAGGAACTCTCAACTAAAAGGCGTTATTGGAAATTAAATTGTATTAAAACGGGGCGAACGAAACTCCTCCGCCGATTGGATCAGATTCTTTTTTACGTTGTTCATCCAAATGACGCTGCATCCTTGCTTCTTTAGCCGCTGCCTGCTCTTCAGGGGTTGCCGGAACAGGCTGGACGGGTTCTCCACCCGCTGTAAGCTTGCGGTTACCGTGTACCGCTTGTCTTAAAAATTTACGACGAACTTCATCACCAAATTGATTTTGATCTATCAGCCTAGTAACAAAGTCTATGTATTTCGCCTTGGGCATACTGGCGATTTCTTTTGCTGTAACGTCGCCTCCAGGTATTTGCTGAAAGAAAGCAGCTAGGTCACCTGGTTGTTGGCTTCGGACAGCTTCTGAAGCAAAAGCTCCCAACCCAGTAAAGGCTTGTTCGTAATCTCCTCCACCAACACCCTGTTCCATCGCCTGAAGAATATGTCCAGCGGCAGGAGCACCACCTTGCAAAATAGACTCTTCTTTATTTATACGGCCTTGATACGTCCTTGTTTGCGGTGATCCATCCACATCAATTTCAATCAGTTCACCAGGTTTTATACCTTGCTCTTCTGCTGCTTGATGCATTTGGTCCACACTAGGATTTCTAACGCCTGGAAGAAGACGTGTTGGAGTCTGTGAATCACCGGTCCTTACACCTGTCGCAACATCCCTTTCCTCCCTATACTGAGATCTTGTTTGACCACGCTTAGTACCCTTCGTTGGATCGAAACCACTGTTAGGAATAATGTTACCTTTTGCATCAATACCAGGTTGCCCAGGGTCCCAAGGCATTGCGTCAAAACCTTGGTCTACTGTATCTCTTCTTAATATCCCCGCAGCGTTTTCTTGCTGGCGTAGTTCACTTGCTCTATTTTGTGCGTCAAGAAGCTTTGTTTTAGAATCAATGCCAGCATTCTCTATCTGGGCATCTGAATCTAATATTTGCTGATTAAAACTACCGTCAGGATTCGGTGTGTTTAAGATGTTTTGACCATCAATATTTTCCACTCCTGCCAACCCCCTAGCCTTTTGCATTTCTAAAGGACTAGAGTAAAGAGTTCCATCGTCTTTCTGCAAGTCAAAAGATCTTACTTGCTCAAAGCTACCATCAGCTTTTTCTATGTTATTTATCCAGTACCCTGGATTCATTGGATCTGGACCGCTATACCCAGGTTGGAGGTGAGAACCATGGAAGAACTCAGGATTGCTCGCAGGAGTTGCCTGTAAAATTTCATTAATCTGACCATTAAATTCTCTAAGAGCTTCTTCTTGCTGAGTTTCAGAAAGCTCAGTACTGTTCTTGGTATCAACTATTTGCTGCCTAATAGAAACGACTTCAGCCCGTTTTTCAGGAAGAAGCATTCCAAAGGTTCTTTGTTGCAACCATTGCTTTTCGGCTTGCAAAGCCGACTTAGCTATAACATCATTTTCATGAGCCCACTGAGCTTCCATGCGGCTGATTGCAGCTTCATCACCGTACTTGGCTACGGCCATGGAATTATCAAAAGCACGTTGCTGATGCTGGATATCCCAGTCATTCTTTTTCTCAGCCTGCTCCATGGCAAACTGTTGCTGCTGTTCTATAGCCTGCTGTTGCCATTCATGTTGCTGTTGCGCATCTTGCTGGTCCCATCGATGACCTCTTTTTGCAGCTTTTTTAGCAAATTGATTCTGCTGCTGGGCGAAGTCCATTTGGAATTGCTGCTGTTGCTGTGCGGCAGCTTGTCTGTTCTGGTTCTCCATACTAAGACGTTGGAAGCTAGCATTTATATCACTGATATGCATAGCAGCTCTTTGCTGCCTATCAGCTTGCTGTTCCCGAAGAGACTCAAGTTCCCTACGTCGACGATTAATATATTCGTTTTGCCCTGTACGGTAGGCCAATCGGCCTACCGGCACCATACTAGGGCCATGCTCTACTCTAATAGCCATTAAATATTATCCGTAGGTTAACATTGGTTTCTTCATCATATTAGAACCCCTGGCAGCATTAGATAGTCTGTTAAGACCACCGCTTCCAGCCCGAGCCGTTCTCATTCCAGGAGCTTTTTGATTCATTGTAGGTTGGGCACTAGCTCTTTGTCTCAATGCTGCAAGAGAATTTGGATTACCCTGCTGTTGCCGCCTCTGACGAATCATCGCCCCATAGCCCTCTTGCCCGAACATGGGTTGTTCGGTCCTTGCCTCTGGGCCTTGCTGCATACGTGATGCTTGAGGTTGCTGTGCACCACCCCACCTTGGAGCACTCCTCAGACGTTCCTGTGTGCCTTGATCTGCGTAGCCGAAATTCGCATCGCCTCGTTCCATTTTGAATCGTTGCATTTGCTGGTATAAAGACGACCTATCCTGCGAGCCAGCGATACCGCCTTTTCTTTTTGCCCAATCTCGGAATTGACGCATGTCATCCTGATTCAAACCCTGCGTGGCAGCAGCATCTTGGTAATCGCCCATCCACGCATCTCGGTTAACACCGCCTTGGTTACCACCACCTTGAGGAGCAGCGATAGAACCGTGAATTGGAGGTGCAGGTGGGAATCCACCACCACCTTGAGGCTGTTTTAGTGATCCATCAGGATTACGAGGACGAGGTAAGGCACTACCCTGACCGCCACCTTGAGGTGCATTGAAACTCACATCTGCTGGTTTGTCATAAAAAACTGGGTTTGGAGGGATTCCACCACCGCCACCATTGAGCATGGTGGTATTACCACCAGAGGTCGGTTTACCTTTCTTATCAAGGTAAACCCTTTCACCACCGTCAGCAGTAGTGTACCGTCGTCCACTTTCATCAACGCCATCTCGGCCCCAGTTGTTTTCAGGGCCGGGTTTTTCCTCCGGCTTGTTTTGTCCACCGGCCCTATTTGGATCGCTTCTTATAACCCATGGAGGTGTTTTACCACCACCACCTGGAATGCCTGGGGGCATTCCTTTTATTTCAGGACCCCCTCGTCTATTCCAGACACCACCAAGTACTTGACCTTCACTACCTCTAGCACCACCTGGAATGCCTGGGGGCATTCCTTGTATTCTTGGGTCACCCTTGACTGGTCCTTCAGAACCAGGCTGACCCCATACTGGAGGTCGTTTCCTTTCTCCACGATCACCACCGTCGTCTCCACCGCCACCAGTGTCGCCACGGCCTCCACCGCCGCCACCGCCGCCGCCTCCACGGCCACCGCCGCCGCCGCCTCGGTTGATTTTATCAACCATTTCTTCTTGCTTTCGGAGCTGCTCTTGCCAGATTTGATTTGCTAGATCCCACTGATTTTGCATACCTTGGTTGGTCATGTCGGTATGTGCTTGACCGCCAGCCCAATAATCTTCTGGTTGATACGGCCTCTGGTTTTCCATGAAATCCGCTTCTTCTTTTTCAGTAAGCTCCCTTTTGATAGGCTCTTCCATGAAAGCATTTGGATTCCATACACCAGCTTCAGCATCCATAGCCTGCTTGTCTTTAAGAGGCATGTACATTTCACCATCGGTACCTTCAGCTGAAACCCATGGAGTGCCGTCAGGACTTGTACCCCATCCACCACCGCCCATGCCTTGGCCGTAATTTTCGCTGGTGAGCATCTCTTCCATCATGCGGTCTGCACGTTGCTCTGGACTCTCTGGAATCCTCAAGTCAGTAGATCCTCCTAATGGACCTCCTGGGGTGCCCATAGGGCCAGGAACACCTACGTTACCGCCAATTTGTTCAAGGCGTTCATTTTGCCGTTGAATATCGTCAAGCCTTCCTTGCTGAACTCGTTCGTTTGCTTGCTCCATTCGGATGTCTTCACGCAACATTGGATTTCTAAAGGGATCATTTTTAGCGTCATCATATCCTCCTTGGTACACATCTTCGGCGCTAGGACCTCCTTGATAAGCAGGTCGGCTCATACCATCTTGCATAATTGCTGACTGACCACCGCCACTCTGACCACCGCCTCGGTTGTCAAAGCTCACATCTGCATTCGGTGGTGGCATCACACTCATACCCATTCGTTGCGGTTGGCCCTGAGCCTGAGCAGCTAAGCCTCGCAGACCCTTAGCTGCATTAGGAGCCATAATCCCCTGACCACCTGATTGACCTGGTGGACTACTCCATGGACCGGCATCGCCGTACATTTCTCCATCTGTTCCTTGCATGCTAGTCATCATTTGACCATCGGGCCCTGGAACCTGAGCAGCCATAAACTCTTCATAGTTTGCTCCTTGAGGCAGTAATGGTGGAGCCCCTAAAGGACCTTGAGGTGGAAAAGGCATGCCTGGGCCTTCACCAGTCGGAGTACCTGGACTTGCCGGTGGCTTGGGAAATGGACTCTGCGGTCCAGATGGACCTCCTGGAGAAGGCCAGCTTTCAGGAATTGTAGTAGGAGACCACGGTCCTGTCGGTGACATAGGGCCGTCTGTACCAGGAACAGTTTCTCCACCACCTGGGCCACCTGGACCTGTTGTTGGACCACCTGGACCACCAGGATTAGGCCATGGTCCACCTGGTCCTGTAGGCGACGTAGGACCATCAGTTCCAGTACCTGTCCCTGGACCACCTGGAGTCCCAGGTCCAGTCGGACCTGTTGGTGTACCTGGCCCCGTTGGTGTACCTGGTCCCGTCGGTGTACCTGGCCCTGTTGGACCCGTTGGAGTGCCTGGTCCCGTTGGAGTGCCAGGACCTGTTGGACCAGTCGGAGTACCTGGACCTGTCGGAGTGCCAGGCCCCGTTGGCCCTGTTGTAGGACCGCCTGGACCTGGAGAACCTGGACCGCCTCCACCAGGGATATTTATTGGGCCGCCTGGGCCACCTAAAGGTCCTCCAAAAGGTCCTCCTGGTTGATTAGGTGAACCCCACGGGCCAGTAGGTGACATAGGGCCATCGGTACCAGGGACAGTATCCGTTCCTGGGAAAGTACCTGTTCCTGGAGGCGCATTAGGATCGTAGTTTGGATCTTCCCAGAACGGTGGAGAAGTGTTTCCACCAGGAGGCCCTTGCGATTGAGGGCCAGCGTTGGTTCCAATTACTTCAGCACCACTAGCCGAATCAGTAAGCGTAACTTCACCAGTTTCTACGTTCTGGTTAACTGTTACATTGATAGGCATACCCTGAGCATTAGACTGAGCTGCATTTTCTTGCATACGCTGAGTAACACCGTCTAGCTTGCCCATAGCATCCATAATGCCTTGACGGCCTTTTTCGGCTTCAGCCAATGCCATCTCAGCACCCATACGAGCTTCTTCGGTGACTGCCCTACCAAGATCCCCTTGGATCTTGGTAATCTCATCGTTTTTAGCCGCCAGCTTGTCTTCATTAGCTTTTCTAGCTGACTCTATTTTCTCCATTTCACCTTTAAGGTACTCATCGTTCTTGTCTTCAAGTTCTCGCTGACGATCAAGTAAATCTTTCTTTATTTGATCCTGAGCACGCCGTTCTTTTCGTTCTTCTTCGGCAATGACACGGTCCCTATCAAACTTGTCTTTAGCTCTTTTGTCTTTATTAGCAGCTCTGTCTTTCTCTCTTTGAGCCCTACCTTCTTCTGCTCTTATACGATCTTCCTGAGCCATCTGTTGCTGAGCAGCCACTTGGCCTTGCATCCACTCATTCTGTTTTCCTATCTGACCCATCAGAGCTTGAACAGCAGGGTCAATCCCAGCTGGAACTCCTCCACCACCGCCGACTCCCATGCCACTTTGACCAGCAGCCATAACTAGATCGGCCATGTCTTTCAGGGACGGAACAGTGTCAGTCCTTCGTTCCATGTAATCAAGCTGGCCCTGTTTAGTTGCGTCACCACGCACATCACCACGCTCAGCAGCTGCTAATCCCTGAGATCCGAGTTGGCCCTGCATGCTATAACCAGCAGATTGCTGGCCTAGTTGGCCAGCAAGACCTTGACCTGCTAATTGCCCTTCTAATCCGGTAAGCTGTCCTCTCGCAGCAGCCTCAGCACCTAGCCCCTGACCCAACAATCCAGCTTGAGCACCTAGTCCCTGACCGACAATATTAGCTCTAGAAGCAGCACCTTGGCCAAGTGCATTTGCCTGTTGACCCTGGATTCCAGATGTCAATGCAGCGTCAGCACCTCTCATTTGCTGCTGCCCACTAGCAGCTGCTGCCAATCCAGCCAATCCAAACTGACCAGCCTGACCTTCTAGAGCAGCTTGCCCTCTCTCTCCCGCAGCTTGAGTCGCCTGTCCCAATGCTGTTCCAGCGGCAAGGTTTTGTCCAGCCATTTGCTGAGCTGCACCAGCTCCTGCAAGACCTGCTTGAGTCTGAGCTGCTGCTCCCTGGGCTGCGAGCTGCTGTTGTCCTGCTGCTCTTTGGCTAGCTAAAGCTTGCTGTCCTGATGCACCCTGAGCTGCTAATCCACGTTGGCCAGCAGCTTCCTGACCTGCCAGACCAGCTTTAAGGTTTGCTGCCTGTGATGCAAGTTGTTGTTGAGCACCTAAGCCCTGACCTGTTAAGTTAGCTGCTGTACCAGCCTGCTGCCCCAACAGTCCCATTTGTGCTTGAGTACCCTGCTGCAAAGCGCCCATTTGAGCACCTAAACCAGCAAGACCTGCTCTTGACTCCACATCCGAAATAGCTTGTTGACCAGCCGCTTGTTGAGCAAGTCCAGCAAGACCCGCTTGCTGGGCAGCTTGTTCACCACGAACCTCAGATCTTTCACCAGCCGCTATTTTCTGCTGTCCTAATTGAGCACTTGTTGAAAGTTCATCTCTTCTTGCTTGTTCTCCAGCACCAGCTTCAGCTCCAGCTAGAGAAGCTTCTGACTGTAAACCTACCTGCTGAGCTGCATCTTGAGCACTCATGCCTTGGCCGGTAAGACGTTCATACGCCGAAGCTTTTTGTTGTCTTACTTGAGAGTCTACTTGACCAAGAGCTTCAGAACGATTTCTTTCAATGTCTGAAGCAGCACGGTCTAACTGACCACGGATAGTAGTGCTATCAAGACCTCTATTTATTAAATTTTGCTCCATGCTTGCAAGCTGAGTATCTCTCTGCTCGTCAAACCGGCGATTGATTTGGGCTTTAGTTTCATTAGCCATGTTGTCGTACATGCCTAATCCGGTTTCAGCTCTTTGACCGTATCGTTCAGCTCTTTCGCTTTGAGCAGTTCCGGCAGCTCCTGCTGCCGTTTCCCTGGCAGCACCAAATCCAGCAGCTCTTTCCTTAGCTGCTGAGCCGAACTTTTCTGCCATTCCTTTTCCAAGCTTGTCAAATCCTTCGGTTGTTGCTTTGCCAGTTGCTTGGGCAGCTTCTTTCCCTGTTTTACCGAGCTCAGAATAACCTTTACCTAACTCACCAAGCCTACCTTCAGCTCTGCTAGCAAGATCTTGAAGTGTTCCAGAAGCAAGCTGACCTGCTTTAGCTTGAGCTTTATCTGATATACCAGCAGCATCCTTGCGGGCTGCTGCAAAATCTTGTCCTACTTGGCCTTTACCTTTTGCATATCTCTGACCGGCAGCAGCTACTTCTCCTGAGACAGCCTTATCTACTTGTCCACGTGCTTTATCAAAAGCTTTAGCTGTCTTTTGCTCAGCAGCACCCATAGCTTGCTGAGCTTGTTTGGAAGCTGCATCAAATGCTTTGTCTGCTGTTTTAGAAGCACCTGCAAAAAGCTGGCCTGCTTTGCCTTGTTGCTTTTCGTATTTCCCGAGAACATCCGCTGCTGCCTTTTGTCGGGAGCTAGCGTCCTTGCCTTCCAGGCTTGCATAGCCAGCTTTTACTTTCCCTCTTCCTGATTCAACAATCTTTCTTTGAGCCGCAGCTTCTGTTTTGTATTTGCCTACTAGTTTATCTATATCTTTAGATGAACGATCCAGTACGCCCTCTCTAGCCTTTGCTCCAAGGTCTCCGATTTTCCCCGAGACATCTTCTCCAATTCCTTCAACTTTTGCTCCGGCTGCTTCAGCAAGCTTTCCAAGACCAGTTTGTCCAGCAGCAAACCTATCAGCTGTATCTTGTACACGACCCTCTCCTCCTGTTAATACATCTGTTCGGGTACCATCTGCTATCTCCTTCATTGCAGACGATACATCTCCACTAAGACTAGCCATTGCTGAAGCAAGGTTGCCGTGCTTGGTATTCAAGGCATCTAAACGACTCTTCTGCTCATTAACAAGTTGGTCATACCCCCTAAGGATCTGCGCATAGCGAGCCTCGTTTGTAGCATTACCTTTTTGGCGAGCGCTTTCAAACTCAGCTATTACTTGTTCAATAAGTGATTGGTGATAAGGGGTTTCAGCCATTATCCTAGTCCCATTAAAGAGTTCATCATTTTAAGTTGTTGCATAGCAAGACCTGGATCGCCTATCATTTGCTCACCCATGCCATAATCTTTTTGCTTGAACGGTCTCATCCGTTCTATCTTCTGTCTTTGCTGCCCACCACGAGCAGCCATTGTTGTCTGCGAGTTATCTATATTTGTTTTCTGCTGATTGTATGTGCGACTGTAATCCCGATCACCGCCTCGGTAAGTGCTTATATTTCTATTGGTTGTGTTATAAATCCTATTGTTTGTTGTGTTAGTAATTGGATTAAAGTGAAATGGAGTTGGCCCACCTCCAGCACCACCTTCTGGCCCTGAAGACAACCCTCCGGTATCGACACTTTCACCACCAGCACCTGCTCCTCCACCAGCGGGAGGCATTCCACCAGCGGGAGGCATTCCACCAGCAGGGCTAGGAAGAGGCGTAAAACCCCCGAAACCATCACCACCCATTCCTGGAGGAGCTTGATAAGAACCTGTTGGCAAGCCACCCATACCTCCACCAGCAGCGGGACGCTTGAAGGGCTGATTATTATTAAATCCATAAGTTCGTGACATACGATTAGCTCATCTGTGTTAAGGTTTCTTCGTACCAGTTGCCTCCGTAGGCGACACAAAGTTTAATGGTTGAACCACCACCGCCGTAAAGCAGTACTATCTCACCATCAGCCGGACTGCTATTAAGATCCGTTGAATCCGTTTCATCACTAGTAACTACTGGAATCGCTATCGCTCCATTAACAGTAATCTGCTGAGCATCAGTTAAAGCCAGGCGAGCATTAGCTCGTCGGGCTCTAGGAGGAAATTTCGGACCTCTATTGAGACCCCCAATTAATCCACTCATTACCACTGCCTTCCTCTTGGGCCGTCAAAGCTATTAAGCTCCACACCCAAAAATTCAAATGCCCAGGTTTCATTGTTACTATTGTTCTGCAACTTCACATATATATTATGACCAACTGCCCTTCGTCTTTCTGATTTATTTCTGCCAGCAGACCAAGTTCCAGTAAATATTGTCTGTGCAGAAGCTGCTGCTTCTGCAAGCTGAGCAGTTTCAGCTGCATAAACAGTAAAAGATACATCATTACTACCAGTCGCAACCGCAGCACCCAAATCAGTAAGCATTATTTTAGGTCTATTTGCTAATTGAATTGGGCCTAGAAACACAAAGCTGTCTATTGCAACACCGTCATCTGCTTTAGCAGGAGTGTCGTAATCAAACTTGCGAACATACCCATCTTGCCCACCAAGAAGGACCGTTCTGTCAGCTGCTGCATCACCATCAAATGTATGTACTGAAACTGGGTTATGTGCCGCTGTAGCAAACTTATCTGGCCACCAAGATTGATTCCTGACATCATAATAGAAGTTAGTAGTTGCCGATCCATCCAGTGGGGTCAGGAACACATAGAAGCCTCTTTCACGGTCTGACCAAACCATTCTTACGGAAGTAGTATCGGCATTGAAAGCATTTAGGCGTTCCGGTATCTGTTTCTCACTCAAGTTCTGAGGAGGAGACCCAGGCTGCATTTGGTAGACTCCACCACGTGAGCCAAAGAAATACACAATTCCTTCTGGGCTTTTGCAGTAAGGCCTACCAAATGGAGCCCCAATAGTATCTGAAATAAGGTCTAAACGACCGCCTTCAGCAGGGTCCCCAGTCATCTGATAAATACTATGGTCCCCAAAGAACAATAGTATGTCATCACTATACGGACACATGGCATTTATAATGTCAGGACTTTTGCCTGCGTCTGCATTGTTACCTGCCACGGCCTGGGTGGCCGTGGGCGTAGCTGGAGCGTAATTCCAATTAGTAGCGTCACCTACCTTAGACATATACCAGTTGTGAGGATCTGAACTTACACCAGCCTGGACAATTCGCCCACGCCAGGTTTCTATTAATCTAGGCTCATTCCCACTATCAACAGGAAGAGATCCCGCTGATGCTGTCCAGGCACTTACTGTATTAGTTGATGCAGTCCACTTTTTAGTGCTGGCACCGTCAGCAAAATAAACAACACCGAAAAGCTGTGCTGAAAAGATAACAGGGACAGTGCTGGATAATGCACCACTTCCACTTGAAGCAGTAGTAAACCCCGAACTTGTTACCTTAGCAACAGTACCATTGGTAACGGCGTAAGTATACACCGTCCGCGCACCAACCTCATCTTGGTTGGCTGGGGTAGCTCTAGCTACAACCTGACCAATATCTTGTACCTTGCCATCAGCTGTTCGGGCGTTTACATACTTTGACAACCCAGCGCGCTGACCGCCACGAGAGCGGCCAGTAGAAGGTTCATAAGCACGGACGTTCTGACACTCGGAAGTACTGTTACGTGGCTGTGTCTCATAACCTGTAGACTCCACTAAACCAAGATTAGGCCAAGGCAAATCAAACCTTGTCCTTAATCTTGCCATTAGCTCATCGCCGCCCCGTTATTTGCAATTGGCGACCAAACAATATTGGCACCTTTTTCAATAGACATTAAGACTAAAAGATCGCCAGCATCGGCCATCGTTGCAGTAGTCTCAGTACCCGCACCACTGTTAAGGATTTCACTCCCTGAACCAGTAATAGCTACATCTCCTCCATCAGTCTTAAAGCACAAAGCAATAATAATGCCTGCTCTGGCTGGAGATGCAATCTTTCTTGTTTCGGAACCAGCAGTGACAATTGAACAAATGCCAAGAGTTCGATCTACGACAATCGTCCCAGCGTCACCTGGATCTAAAATAGCCATTTCTGGCTCACGAGCTAGTTGTTGAAGAATATTATGGCCTGACATTGATATCCCTTTACGAAATAATGTGTAGTGCAGCTGTGCCAGCTGCGTTTGCTTGTAGTTTCAAAAATGCAACGCCTTCTATAGCGCTGTCTAGAGCGTAGCTTTTACTTGCAGCAACAGTAGTCGAAACAGCAGATCCTCCGCTGTACAACTGTTGATAAGTTCCGTCTTCAGTATTTGCTACCCAGTAAGTTATTGATGTTATCGAAGAACCCGCAGGTACGTTTATAACGCCCTTACGAAAACCCGAAAAAACAATAGGGCTAGAATTGTCTTTGTCGTCACTAATAGTGATTGACGAAAGCACCATGTTTTGTGGACTAATAGTTGACATGTATCACCTATGGGTTTGTATCGTAAAAGGCACTTCCATTGTACTTAACAACGTCACCATTTACATAGCGATTGTCTTGTTCTGTCATCATAACAGTATCACTAGCATCTCGGTTATAGCCAGCGACATCTGGTGTGTGTATTTGTTTATCGTAGGCAATTGAAGCCTGTAATCTCTGCATGAAGTTTGCAGCATGTATACCTGCATTGTTTTCCTGGCGAGCTTCAGCAACTGCCAGGCAACTTGCAAGTATAGTTTCTGCATGAGCTTCCCCACCTAACGGATAAGGATTTCCAGTAGTAAGTTTTACTGGGAGAGCATGGTATCGATAGGAGACCGTATAAGCCTGGTCAGGAGTAGGCCAGAGCATCAATTCAAATCTCTGCCCATTTGACCCATCACTGCTCTTTGGACGCACTGCCATAAAACGTGGATCTGATTGCTCACTACCACTGTCTCTTTGGCGAAGCAATCTTATCCTAGCCTCCCCAGTTGTTTCTATTGGACTCCAACGATCATCACTAGTAGCATATGTTGCTATTCCAATCATGCCGCCAAAGTTTGCCGAGAGAGTATAGTCTTTTGTTCCTGCAACAGTAGAAAGCGTCGTTACCGGCTCCATGAAAGACCATTTATAGCCTTTAGGAGCAAGTCCTCCTGGTGCTGGATGGTAAAATTGACGGAGCCCAGAATTAATAATATCATCTATCTGTGACAACTCGTCAGTACTCCAGTTACTGGAAGTACGTTCTCCGAGCCAATACCAGCCGACTTCCTTCCTCAGGTCAGTCAATGATAGAGACAGCGTTGACTCTGTGCTGGTATCAGCCGGAGAACCGAGTGTCTTTATCGTAAACTGGACCGGAACCGCTGATGAATGGGTAAACATTAACCCAATAACAGCTGCGTTCATTTCTGCGGCAGTAAGATCTACTGAATACTGCCCATTACCTTCTTCCGCAATACTACCAGCAATAGAGGCTTGTGTGCCTCCATCTTTAGTAATGTATTTACCTATGCCGGAAGCAGCCCCAGTAAGGGCTGCTCCAGTGGTTTTATTTACTAAACCAAAAGTAAATCCAGTTACAGCCTCATTGCGGATAAAGCTCATGAACTAGCCCTCTCAGGTTTTGTGTTGTATGTAAAAAACTGGGGGCAAGGTAAAGGAAGCAACCTTACCCCCAGCGACGAAAAACAGAAACCGACTAGTTGTCGATCTGCTCTGCTTGATAGCAAGCAACCCAGTCCACATACATAACCGGACGGACAGTACCATCCGTCTGACATACGAGTGTTGGGCACAATTCGCTGGCTGCGACATTCGCTGTGATAGCATCACCAGCAACACCGTTTACATACGGTGTAATCTTGCTGACTCCATCAACAACAAATCCCAGCTTGACGTAAGTTCCATCAACAAGAGTCGCTAGAGAAGAAGCTGAAGCAGTCCGGCTGCCACCATTCTCAGTCACAAGTTTGATGTCTGTTGTGTTCAGAAATTCAAACCCGATGTGATTGGCAGTGGCGTTTGCACCAGAAGCGATCACAGCAGTGCTCTCTTGAGCAAGACCAACAAAAGCTTGCACTTTTGGGCCACTGATTGTTGATAGTTTAATGCGAGCCTCAAAATAGATTTTCGCATTAGCATTAGCGAGGAATTGCTCGCCAACACCATACTGAAGGTTCATCCCTTTGTGTTGTGTTGTTCCACCAGAATCAATCTTAAGAACACCACCCTTCGCATCATCCAACGCAGAGGTTCCACTTGTGGACTGTGTAGACAGCCAAGGGATTTCAGCGTTAGCTTCAGGGAAGGTAAGGAAGTCATCTATAAATCCGAAGCCTTCGTCTATTGCTCCAGAATTAATCTGAACCAATGGCGCCTGACTCCAAATGTTGGCCGACAGTCCTCTCAGGAGTTTGCCAGCACCACGTTGTGGTTTTAAGTAAAGGTCTCCCATTTGGGTTACCTCCTTTCAACTAAAATTTTAGGACGCTTTGTTCAATACGAAAAGCTTACGACGGTTGTAACATACGAAGTTACCCCATGTATCCATATGAACTTCACGAACGGTGTGCTGACGCGCTGCCTGCTGTGGAGCATGGCGAAGCATCTTACGACCCTTGCGGAAGAAGAACTTGAATACTCGGAGGTTTACTCCGTAGAACGGATCACTGGTGTCATTTTCCTGGAGATATGGAACCCATACAACAGGATTACCTTTGATGACGACTGAACCAGCATACTTGCTGAGATCTGCACCAAGGTTGTCATTACGACTTTCCAACAATTTCTCTAGGTCAGCTAGAGTGTTGTAAGTAGTAAAGAACATCCAGTCTGAATCTCCCTTGCCGCCAGCAAGTTCTGCGAACTGCTTAGGAGCTTGGAAGTAAGTAAACTCACAAGCTTTTCGGATCTTAGCAATAAGATCGTCACGGCTTGCTGTCGTATACTGACCAGCCCAGTTTTTCCAGTTAGCTACATCAGCGACTTTAATACCGCCAGCACCATTACTAAATCCACTTGGATCACCACCAACAAAACCACCTGAGCCAGTGCCCTTCTGAATCCAGAAAGGAATACCGGATGGTCGTCGTGGTGATTGGGTGTCAGAAGAAGGAGCACTCCAAAGTGCTTCTTCCATTAACTCAAACCAATCGTTGTACATGGAGTGCTCACGCACTTCAACTTCACGTATGATCGTTTCACGATCCGATTGGAAAACATCCTCATCTACGTCATAGCTGAAGTTAACCGTACTCTTAGTCCACTGCTGTTTAGCTTCGGTGGTAAGGTCTTTCACGCTAGTAACATCGACTGAGTAAAGTTCGCTAAATTTAGCTGTTCCAGTGTTTGTAGTCTGGACCTTCCAATTTAGCTGAACACCACCCTTTTCAGGGTCTGCGGCTTTGCCGGATAAGAACTTGGAAGCAAAAATGTGGTGTTGCAAATCTAAAGAAAGGTCAACCCACTTTCGCTTTTTGAAGTTATCCAAGGTCAAATTGACAAAATCGTCTAATTGATCTGGTAGCAATGGCATAATTGCTCACTCCTAAAATATGCGCATTATATGTCTCCATTCTCTCGGAGATAACCATCAAAGGCTTCCTTGAGAACAGGGTCATTAACCGGATCGTCAGAAATCGGAGCGATTGGCTTGGAGGTAGTTGCCCCACCTCCTAGTCTTCGCTTCGCTTGCTTACGAAGCCGATCATTTGTTCTGCGCTTGTTTAACGAATCTATTTCATTGCCATATAAGGCACGGTAAGCCTGCTCTACCAACTGCTTATAAGCAGGCGGGTTTTGGCCCATCTGCTGATATCCGGTTGCGAGAACAGTCATTTGATCAAATAGCCGAGCCATATTTTGGCCCTCTGAACTATTTGCATCAATTTCCTGGAATGGCTTGTCACCAAACAAGGATTTGTGTTTAAGGCTTGCGACAGCATCGTTGAACTGATCAAGCTGACCTTGAGCCATCTGTTGAGATTGCTCACGGTATGCCTGGTCAACGAATTGTTGCTGGTAGGATATTTGATTCTGTAAGGTTCCAAGTTGGTTATTAAAATTGTTAACAATGTTACCTGCTAACGAATTAATAGCGTCACGAAGACCTTCATCATAATCATCACCTAGTCCAACCTTAAAATGGTCAACAATTTGCTGCTGCGTCTGCTGAGCACTTTGCCGACCAGTGTACTGTTGAGCGTTATAAACCTGCTGCTCCGCTAAGATAAACTGATCTATAACATTCCTCAGTGCACCTTCGCTGCTAAAGTCGTTCGGATTTAATCCGTAATACTGAGCAGCTTGACGTACATCGTCAGGAATAGTGGGTTCGGGAGTGGATACTTCAACACTCTCGTTATCTATATCTTGACTTGTTTCTTCTTCTGTTTCAATGGAAATATCATCAATATCGCCATTGTCTTCAATTTCTGTTTCTCCCGATCTTTCTTCATTGATTTCATCAATTACTGCTAAATCGGAGTCTGTCAGTTCAACTGGTTCGCTTTCTTGTTCTTCGCTCATAGTTCTTCCTTAATCGCTATAACCACCATCACGGTCTCTGAGACCACGATGCTTTAGGTACTTTGCTCGCTCCCTTCGGGAACTAAATACAGCTGTACCGTCTTTCTTAAAATCAACACCAGTAAATCCATGGGCTTTTGCATCTTCCCTGAATTCACTGACCTGGTTGCTGTGAACAGCCGCAGCAACACTACTTAACCCTGTAGCCCAGGCATTTGTACCTAGCTTACGGGATACTTTAGTTACATTTTCTTTACCGTATTCAGGAGCTGGAGTGTCATGCCAGGCAAGCTCTCCCTTTTTGTTCCTGTAATAATACTTCTTCCTACTCATTAACAATCACTTCCTTCTGAGTTTCTATCCAGCAATGAGCCCCACAAGATAAAGGTTTGTGAGGACGGTAAACGATTCTAGCTATCTCGCTGCCGTCATCGTCAACAATTACAGCTTCATGAGCATAACGGTTGTCTTTATATGTCTTAACTGTAAGAACCGGCTCAGGAAGATCCTTTTTTTTATTGCTCTTTATTTTATGTTGATTCACATGAATTATGGTTTTCATTATCCTGCCGGAGTCCTTCCCATTTGAGCCATCTGCTGTTGATTTGGCTGACCACCTTGTAAGATCTGTTGCATTACGTGACTTCTAGAATCCCTGGTACCACCTGTAGGGACAGACCTTCTAACATTTTCCTTAACAACCTTCTGAGGCTGAGGAGGCTCAGCTGGATTAGGTTTAGGCCTGTTAGACTTGGGCTCAGAGAAAGTGATAACTTCTTTAAGTCTTGGTATGTCTAACAATTCAGAGTACAGGAAGCAGAGCTCCTGGAAGTCTATTTGCCCACCAGCTTCCATCATGTTCTGCTGCATCGGCATAGCTATCTGAGTAACAAACTGAGTAATATTGTTTAGCTTCTCAGATGGAGACTTGTACATCATCGAATAAGGTTCAATGTCAAAGTTGTACTGCAAGAAATCACCTTCTCGCATTTCTGGTGACCAGGTTGTCCTGTAATCTCTACCAGCAACTTGATAGGAAGTTTCAATCTCAGTGGCTTGATCTGTCCACAGAAGCCAACCAAGATCTTTACATATGTTCGCAGTAAAGTCTACGACACGGTACTGCATATTAGCTTCACGCTTAGATACAGCACCATGAATAAGTTTGTCCTGGGTAGCTGTTTCTGACTGTGGTCCCAGACCAGCCATCATCTGGAGGTTACCAGCCATACGGTCGAATTGCTCTTGCATTGCCATACTGAATGCCTGGTTCTGCTGATCCACACCTCCCATCTTCAACACATTGACGGACTCGGGGTTGGAAACCCGAGTCCATTCACCATCACCAGCACGCTGCAATCTCTGGGCATCTTCGTGTGCACCATCCTGGTAAAACGGAATATCCTTCTGTCTTTGAGCCTGACGCTTTTGTTTCCGAAGGAGGCCATTAATAATGTCATTCAAAGGCTTCAGGTTCATGGCAGGAGATACACCCATAATTTGATCGGGGACTTCTGCACACAATGTGAGAATATGGAATGGACCATTTTCCGGTCCGTCCCATTCTACAACTCTTAACGGAGCAGACTGCTTGCCAACAGGAAATGTAGCAACAATACCTTCATACGGTAACCACACATCCATTAACTCAAGCTGCTCTTCATACGGATCTGGTTTTGATTCTCCCGTAAAGGAATCACGTAAAGGTTTGTCTGGCTGGTGGTCCATCATCCCAGATTCATTTGAATAGGGCTGCATGTTCTTTACGACATCCTGGTCAAACGAATCATCCTGCAATGCCTTATACTTAGGCATCTTGTATTTGTTTAGAGCGTAGCGAATCTTGTTCCAGCTTGTAGCTTCAATGTCGTAAACAAAGTCATCAAGACTGATGTTTTCTGCATAAGGCTTGCCAGGATCTACCCACTCATCTTCACCTTCTAGCTTTATCAATCCTGATTCAGCTGTGTAAACCTTAACAACCCCCATCCCAAAGAAAGCCTCAAGAACTGCCTTACGAAGAGTCTCTTCTAAGTGAATCTCTTCAATAAGGTTGTTAATGCTTCTCTGGAAATGATGTGCGAACCAGCTAAGTTCTGCGAACTTACTGGTTACGAGAACACGTGGACGGTTAGCTGCCAGGGACATAGTGTAAGTCTCTGCCGTCTGATACATCAAATTCATGATGATCTCAGAATTAGCTTCATCCCCGCCCTGGTTGTAATAGGTACCTACGTAGTCTTTGACCAACCGCTTTCTAAGTTCACGGAATGGTCTTAAATTTCTAGTAGAGTATTCAATACATTTCAAGAGCTTAGCTCTTTCGTCTTTGTTGTATACGTCCATCAATCCCATCCAGTGTTAACGAATTGTTTTCTTTTCTTTTCACTCTCAAGCCATCTCCAGGCCATACTCCCATGAGGAGCATCGTCACGTATTTCATCAGCGACAGGGTCCTTCCGAGGCGGTCTTTCCAAAACTGCATGCCAAGCAATTGCAGCTGCAATCACACGGTCACCATGAGACTGACCTTTTGAAGAATCATCCTGTGTCTTTACGCTTCGTGAGTGAACAACTTTACCATCTTTGTAAACATACTGCCGACACTCTTCTAAAAGCTTGTCTGACCGTATAAGATACTGTTTTGATTGTACCGCACTACTCATTTTGGATAAAACAGCAAGTTTGTTTTTATCGTTGCTGAACCATCCTGGATTCTTGGTTTTCTTTTTGAAGGACCTACCTTCAGTGTCACGAAAATAAATGTTTGGATAAAACCGATCCAGGATCTGTCTTCCAAAAGCACCGCCAGGTGGTCCATTCATTTCCCAAATTAAATACGCATCTCCAAACCATTTGCACGTTGAGATGACTAAATCAGCAAATGCTTCCGGCCTCATGGTGTTTGTTGCGAATTCAGCCACTTGTTCATTTGTGACTCTATCCAGGACAACACACACGCTGTTAGAGCTGTAAGAACCTCCAAGCCCGGCAGCAATATCGCAACCGACAACATACTGACCATTAGAAAGTGGTTTCCCATGGACATCTCTGTGGCACCAAATTTTCCACGGCCCATCTTCCGTGACGTTAAATTCCGGCTCAAGAGTATCTTCGTCGTAATGTAAAATGCCATTACAATAAGGGCTAATAACGCTTTCTCTTCCAATCTCATACAAATCCTTTCCAAAGATTTGGTACTCAGAACCCCCGTAGTCACGGTCTAATTCCTGTGCAATTGACTGTGGTGTAGCTCCTGGCCTCATGCATTCCTGGTCGTAATATGGACTTCTTACCTTACCATCTTTAACAAATTGGTAATCTTCCGGAAATTCATATTCTTCATCAAGTATCTTTATTTCACCAGCATCACTGGAGTAAAGACCCTGCTTTCTTACTGGATGCTCTTTCCAATCCATGATCACTTTAACCATGTTGGAATCTTGGTGCATCACATCGTAATAAGCCCCACTCGCCCCCTTCGGAGTTGAAACAAACATCCGACAGTCCGTAGCGTGCTGGGTCGCTGCCAACGCTTTATAGTCGTCCCCGTTAGGGAAGGCAGCATATTCGTCAATTGCAATGCATTTCTTACGACCACCACGGAAAGCATCTTCAGTAGTTGAAGCACCCTCAAACGTGGAGCCGTTACTTCTGTTCTCCATCAGCATGGCTGTCCGGTAAACATTAGGCCGCATCCATGGGGGCAAGCCCCCCTTGCCCCCATCCCCAGTGAGAAGGAAGTCTAGTTTCCACATTAACGTGTCTTTCTTACCAGGCTTATCTACCAGGTCAGCAGTACGAGACATAATTCCGAAACTACTGAAATCGTAAAACATCCATTGATAAAACAGCAATGTAAGAAACATCCAGGTCGCACCAAGGTCACGAGACTTTTCAATACCTATGTCCCTGTCTCCCAGGACATCATTCATCGTAGTGAAGTCTCTGTCCTGGTATTCATAGGTCAGAAAGGGAATTACGTTAGAGCTCGTACCACGAAGGCGTGAAGACCTGGGCTCGTACAACCAGCAGAAAACATTAATGAAAAACAATATGTCCTCACGACAAGCTGTGAATAACACCCTCTGCCTCTCAACAGTGTCTGCCCATTTGAGAAGATCACGCCGGTATTCAAGGTTCTCTTTAAGCGTTTTAGGAACCTGGTCGTATAAACTCATAATCTTCCTTTATTAGATGTTGGCCAGCATTTGTTCGATTTGCTCAATCGTGTGATTGGTAGCTTTCATCGTTTTGTCTTCGTCTTTCCCGCTGTTGATCTTCATCTGCTCACGGATTACAAGCTCCATAAACTTAGTCTGATTACCAACAGCCCACACAATCATGCTCCACGCTCCAGGCGTGGGAGCATGGTCAGGAACAATAAGCCACTCATCCAGCTCGCCTTTACATTTATGTAAATTATGAAAGACCCAGGCAATGTCTTCTGGCAGGTCGGACTCCTGGATGTCATAGTCACCAAGCTGATCAAGGAGATCTAGCTGTTCCCGCTGTAATTTAGCAGGAGCTCTCTCTTCCTCCAGTCTTTGTTTCTCTTGCTCCTTTTCCTCCTTCTCCAGCTGTTGTTCCTGTACCTGTAGCCAATCGGCCTGTATTTCCCTCTCCTTGTCCGGTCCTTCATACCCCATTTCCTTGCAAGCTTCAAAGGAGGCAGTCTTCTGAGGCTTACCCTCATCTAGGAGTCTTTGATAGACTTCCCTGTAAAGATGATATCTTTGCTCCCTTTTCATCCTGTCAATAAACAGAGCCCATCCTGGTCTTCGTCGCTTCTTTTTAGCCATGCGTTTTTATTGTCCTATGTTCTGCAATTGCATTGGTATGAGTAAACGTAAGTCCAATTATTTCAGCATCCATTTCGTCGGAGGTTAAGTTTATGGACCATTGTCCGTTTCCCTCATGGGTTGCTGAGTTAGTGGTACTACCCTGAGTTCCTCCGTCTTTAGTGATTTTTGAAGTAACAGCTCCTGACGTTATTGCCGCACCTGTCGTTTTGTTTATCAAGAGAAAGGTGTAGCCTGTAAGGGCTACGCCCTGCCGGAACAGCTCCTCGGAGGCTATGTCCCCGATAATCTGATTATGCTGAACAAAGTAATGTATAGTCGAAGCAGCGGCCCCCATTCCCCTGGTGACAATGAATTCAACGGTGTTACCACCAATAAATCCAGGACCAATTAAATCTTTAATTGCCATTTTGACCCCTTGCAGTATTGACGACTATCGTTAAAATGTTCATATACGGAACGCTTCATGTAGGTGTTTACCCGACTGCGAGCCCCCTTACGGGGCTCGCTTTATTTATGGAGATGACGCTCTCTTACGTTCTGTCGGACTTGTTGCATCATCTAAAGTAAACTTCATCTTTACAGTACTGCCATCTAATCCGTAGCAATTAAGATCTGTTCCCGACACAGTAAACTGGCTACAAGCTGAATAGATCATATACAGAAGCTGCGCTGGAGTAGCTGCCGCATTATCATTAGCGTAAGATTCCGTTAATGTAGCTCCCCAGTGAGCCGTGAGTGCGTCAGCGCATTCACTCTGAACCTCGGCATCCCATGCAGAGTTCCACGGTATAGCAGATAATCCAGCTCCTGCAGAACCAATTACAGCAGTGTCAGTTAGGATGTCAGCCACGTATTTCCCGAATGTACCTGAGCTTGCATGACCACTAGCAGCTTCATCCCAGACGGCATCAGCGATGTCGGCAGCACTAGCACC
>CEOT01021531.1_pt1 | contig 24854 bp, 31 predicted proteins | sample 530671 | NCBI WGS metagenome assembly CEOT01 (sample SAMEA2620852, study PRJEB7988) | marine metagenome | isolation source: saline water (ENVO:00002010), including | reverse complement strand
TTTTAATAATAATTTTAGTTTCATTAAGAGGAGTGGGGTTATATTGGTGTACTGCTTGATCAAAAACATCGTGGTAATCTCCGGTTTCTACAAAATCATCTACATAATATGTTAAACTACTGTCTTCTTTATAACTATAATCAAAATCCCAATCCATTGCATCTAAGGCATCGTCTTCATCTGCCGCCCATACTTTATGTTCCAGACTTCTATAGGCACTTACATCTTGCATATATTCTACATCATATTCCCGCATTAAAGGAACTACTACTTCTTCAATATCCTCAAAAACCACATCAGATGTATAATTTTCGTTATATAAGCCTATAAAATACATTACTTCTTCTTTTGATAAACCAAACATGTTTTTAAAATCCTGATTCATTAGTTTACGCACCATATCTCGAGGAGCTCCTCCCTCCAATGTTTTAAACATCCATTTTAATATTCCCAATTCGAACTTATTAAAAGGTTTAGTATTAGTTACTTTTCTAATTATTTTACTCAAAATATTTGTTTTTTACAGATTTTTTTCCTATCTTTATACTAATAAATATGCGAAAAATGGAGATTATTAAAGAATTATCAGTCTTTAACAACATAAAATACTATGATGAACCTCATAAGTATTATATTGATGGAGAAAAAACAATATCGTGCACTACTTTTATACATAAATTTAGTAAAGATTTTGAATCTAATGTGGAAAAACCCGATAAATGGGCAGAAAAACAAGGTCATTTTTATAAGGCAAAAACAATGGCGGATAGATATGCACATAAACAAAATTTTTATCCAATGGAAGAGGATCCTTATGGTAGGCCAGATTATTCCAAACCCAAACCAGAATCGGAATGTGTAACTGAAGAAGATATACAAAAATTATGGGATTATAAAAATCACCATGCCACTTTTGAAGGTAATACATTACATGATTATATAGAAAATTATCTCAATAATAAGATTATGCCTTATCCTTTGGTGAGTCCCGAAGGGTTAAAATTTGAAGAGATTGAAGAAACTTATAATGTTATGGAAGGGTATTTTCATAATTTTTATAATGATACAGTGAAAAAAGGTAAGTTAATACCTATTAAATCTGAATTAGTAGTGGGAGATAAAGATTATATGTTATGTGGTATGGTAGACCAATTATTTTGGAATGAAAGATATGGAACATTAGAAATATGGGATTGGAAAACCAATACACGATTAAACATGAAAGATGATTATGGAAATAAAATGAAAGATTGTTTATGGATGTTAGATGATTGTGAGTTTAATACCTACTCTCTACAGTTATCTATTTACAAACATATTATAGAAAAAAATACTAATTTAAAAATAGGACGTTGTAATTTAGTTTGGTTTAATGAAAACAACCCTAACTATAAAGTTATTAAATGTGCGGATTATAGTGACCATGTAACCAATATGTTGAAAACTTTGGTGGCAGCTTAATAAGTCATTATTAAGATTTATTGTCTTTTATGAAAAAAACCTTTATATTTAAGATATGATTAAGAAAATATTTCACATTGCGGATCTTCATTTCCGTACCTATAATAGACATACTGAAAGTAAGGAAGTGTGTCATAAATTCCTAAATGAAGTTAAATTTTATATGGAAGATAGTAAATTAACTTTTGAGGAATGTAGAATAGTGATTGCGGGGGATATTGTTCACCAAAAGATTACTATATCTAATGAATTAACTATGTTAGTAGCGTGGTTTTTAAATGAGTGTACTAAACTATGTCCAACCATTTTAATTGCAGGTAATCACGATTTATTAGAAAATAATAAAGATAGACTAGATTCCCTAACCCCTATTATTGAGATAATGAATAATCCATATGTTTCTTATTTAACTGACTGTAAGTGTTATTTAGATGATAATATTGTGTGGTGTAGTTATTCTATTTTTGAACATAATGCTAAACCAGATATTGATAAAGCTCGTAAAGAATATGGGAATGATAAAAAGTATATCGGATTATTTCACGCACCAGTAAATGGTGCTATTACTTCAGTAGGTTTTGAATTTGAAGAATCTGCAGATTTACAACAATTTGAGGGATGTGACGCAGTAATAATGGGTGATATTCATCATAGACAAAATTTTGTCCATAAAGGGATAAATATTACTTATTGTGGAAGTTTCATACAACAAGATTTTGGTGAGAGAGTAAGTGAACATGGATATTTAATTTGGGATGTAGAACATTTAGATTATACGGAACATGATATAGATACAGATTATGGGTATTATGTTTTTAAAATTAATTCTTTAGATGATATTGACAATGGTAAAGAATATTTGACTAATGCATAATGAGAGTACCAAAGAAAATAAGGGATGAAATAAAAGCGTATTGTGAAATCAACAATATAGAAAATATTGATCCCTTTATTGTGGAACAAATAGTAAAAGGTTTTAACATTACTAAATATGGAAATGCACCTTTTGTTCAAGAAGTAGTAGTGGAAAAGGAGGTACCTATAGAAAAGATAAAAGAAATTATTGTAGAAAAGGAAGTGCCTGTCGAAATAATAAAAGAGGTAATTAAGGAGATACCAGTAGAAAAAGAAGTTATTAAAGAAATAATAGTAGAAAAAGAAACTTATATTACCGATGATACACAAGTTCAAGAATTAGGGGAAAAAATAATTAAATTAGAAGAAAATATAACCACTCAAAACCAAAGTATTAATAATAAAGATTCTATTATAAGAAAATTAGAAGAAAATGTTAGAATAGTTAAGGAAGAAAAAGATAAGACTATTGAAAAAGTTAAAGAATCTAATGGTAAGAATTATAAAAAAGATAATAAGATAAAAGAATTAAATAATAAAATTCTAGAATTAGAAAAAGAAATAGTGTCACTGAGAAATAAAGCACCTCACCCTGATGGTAGACCAATTAGAGACATTTATGACGAAGATGGAAAAGGAGGGTTTTGGGGGTCTAATTTAAAAGATAAAAAATAATAACAAATGGAAAGTGTTATGGATACAATTAAAACTAAAAAATTAATTAATGTTCCTAAAAATGGGTTTATAAGGGTAGATTGGCAAGATTATCCTGAAAATAGAACATTAGAAACAATTAATAGAGTTAAAACTTATTTCTCTCAAAAATATGAGTTACCTAAAACATCTATTAAAATAAATTTTATACCTATTCTTAAAAATAGTGCTGGTAAAGTAGTAGATATCACTGAAGGATTGATAGATAATATTATGGATACCGCCTACCAAAGAAGATTGTTTTCACAATGGGTTGAACTGAATGGTATAGATGTGGATTTTGATAGATTATGTAGATTAGATGATAAAGTTAATGATGTTTTAGTAAATTTAGGTGAAGAAGATATTAGATATAGAAGATGGTCTATTAGTAAACTTTGGATTGATAATTTCTTATCTTTTGGTGGAGATAATACCATACAATATGATAGTTTGAAAGGGTTAACTGTTGTTAATTCTTTACCTGCCAATCAAGGAGGTAAAACTATTTTTAGTATTGATTCTTTATTATTTTTATTTTTTGGTAAAACTACTAAAACGGATACTGCAGGAGAAATCTTTAATACATTTACTGATAAAGATGAAGTAGAGGTTGGTGGTCAAATTAATATTGATGGTGATGAATATATTATTGAAAGGAAATTATTTAGGAAAAAAACAAAGACAGGTAATTATAAAACTTCTTCAGAATTAAATTTTTATAGATTATTAGTAGATGGAAGTAAAGAAAATTTAGAAGGTGAACAACGAAGAGAAACTGATAAATTGATTTCCGATACTATTGGTACCTTTGATGATTTTATGTTAACTATTGTATCTACTGCTAAAAATTTAGAAGATTTATTAGAAACTAAACCCACCCAAAGAGGAAGATTACTAACTAAATTTATTGGATTAGAAGTAATTGAAAAGAAAGAAGATATCAATAAAGGAATGATGTCTAATTTTAAAAGTAAGATGAAATCAAACATTTTTAATACTAAACAGTTAGAATTGGATATAGAGGAAAATCTTACAAAAATAGAAGAGAATAAATTATCCATTAAAGAAAGTAATAAAAAATTAAAGGGGGTTGATGGAGAAATAGAAGAAGCTAAACGGAAAAAAGAAGTATTATTATCAGAAAAATATATTATTGATGATGAAATAAAAAATGTTAACCCTAAAACTTTACAAGATGAGATTGATATTTTAACCGAAAAAGGGGTTAAAATAAAGGAAGAGTTAACTGATGTTAATGATGGTATTAAAAAATTAGTTAAAGTAGAGTATGATGAAGATATTCATGAAGAAATAAGGGGAGAAGAAAGAGATATTTTACTTAAAAAAGGGAAAGAAGAGGATTCTATAGAGAGGATTGAAGATTTAATTAAGAATTTAGAGGAAGGAGAAATATGTCCTACTTGTAAAAGAGCATTGGAGGATGTTGATCACACTAAAGAAATAAAAGAAGAAAAAAGAAAATTAAAGGAATATAATAGTAATCTAAAAAAATTACTAAAAGCATTAGAAAAAATTAATAAGTCATTAGAAAAACAAAGTGATTTAAAATCTAAATCTGATTTAAGGGATAAATTAGAACTCACTCGCGATAGAACAGAAGTAGAAATAGAAGGATTGAGAGTGGATGTTAAGGAAAAAATGAATTTATTAAAAAATTATCAAAGAAATATAGAATATATAGAGAAGAATAGGGATGTTGAAAGTAAAATATTGGGTTATAATCAATTATTAGATAAATTAAATAATAAAAGAGATAATCTACGTACTGAAATACAAGACTTTAAGAATGATAGTAAAACTAAAAAAACCCAGAATATTGAAAACCAAAAAATAATAGAGCAAATATTAAAAGAAGAAGAAGTTCTTAAAATATTTGAGATCTATAATAGAATGATTGGTAAAAATGGTATTTCTAAATTAGTATTATCTTCAGTTATACCTATAATTAATTATGAACTTAATCGTTTATTAGACGAAGTATGTGATTTTGATATTGAATTGGAAATGAATGATAAGAATGAAGTAGACTTTAATATCATCAAAAAGAATGTTACTAAAAAATTAAAATCTGGTTCTGGATTAGAGACTACATTAGCATCTTTAGCATTAAGATGTGTATTAGGTAGAATTTCCACGTTACCAAAACCAAATATTATCGTCTTTGATGAGGTATTAGGTAAAGTTGCTAATATCAACTTAGATTATGTAAAAATATTTTTTGATAAAATAAAAAAGATGTACGAAATAATTTTATTGATAACACACAACCCTATAACACAAGATTGGGCTGACAAAATTATCACAATAGAAAAAAATAATGACATTTCGACATTGCAAATCAAATAATTTTTTGTATATTTGTATTATATGGGTAATGGTACCCATTTTGTAAGTATTTATTTAAAACAAACTCACTGAGATGGAAAATAAAATGTTTTTAAGGTCGTATTGTCTCACAGGATTTGGTGACATAGAAGAATTAAAAAAAGATCTTTCATTTATTTCGGAACCTACCGCAAATTTTGTTAGTGGTAATGATGTTATAATTACTACTTTTAGATCAGCTTTAGTATTAAGTGAAATAGAAGAATTTCTTAATATGCATGAAAGGGATTACATAATTTTTGAAATGTTACCTGCTACATTTTCTGCTAATCTAAATAACGAAGAATTTCAACAAGCCTTATTTGGAGGTAAAATAGATCATTATGGGGATAATTCTTTCCAACATATTTCAGAAGGTATAAAGGAATTTATTAAAACGATAAAAGAAGAAATGGAAGAAGAAGGTAGTTTACCTTTTAAATTTAAAGTGGATCAAGAAGACACACCTACTGTGGATGATATATTAGATAAAATAAGTAAAGTAGGTATTAAAAATTTAACTAATAAAGAAAAAGAAATATTAAATAACTATTCCAACGATAAATAATGTAATATATGAATAAAAGATTTATTAACACTAAAGAAGATTGTATGTCTATGTATTTAAAAGACGTACGTAAACACGATGTAATAACCCCTCAATTTGAATTAGAATTGGCTAAACGTATTGCGGCAGGTGACGATACTGCTATAGAAGAATTAGTTAATGCTAATCTTAGATTTGTTATTGCAGTGGCAAAGGAATATCAAAATCAAGGAGTACCTTTAGCCGATTTAATTTCAGAAGGTAATTACGGACTAATTACTGCAGCCAAAAGGTTTGATCATACTAAAGGATATAGATTTATTTCATATGCAGTATGGTGGGTTAAACAAGCTATTTTACAATCTTTGAATGATAATTCTCGGACTGTTAGATTACCAGCAAATATGATTAATAAACTTTCTAAAATTAAAAAGGAAATAGAAAGGTTTGAAATGGAAAACCAACGTAAACCTAGTTGTAATGAGATAGAATATATTCATGTTCCTTCTTGTTCATCTTTAAGTGCGCCCATCAATGAAGAAGGTGATGAGTTAAGCTCTTTACTTAAAGATGATATTTTTGATAGTCCTGATAAGATGAATGAAAAAGAAGACACTTTAAAATATCAATTAGAAATGGTTATGTCTAAATTATCTTATAGAGAAAAAGAGATAGTTAATTGTTATTTTGGTATATATGGTGAACCTATGACTTTGGAGGCAATAGGTGAGGAATTTGATTTAACTAAAGAGAGAATACGTCAAATTAAAGAAGCTGCAATTAGAAAAATACGAAATAATGTAGGGGATTTATTTAACTACTTTGAGTAAAAAAAATTAACTTTATAGAGAAAAGGGGGTATTTACCCCCTTTTTTTATACACTTTTTTATATTTTATCATTATTTATTGTAAAAGAATATTTATTAAAAAAGAGTATTATGAAAAACATATTGAATTTTATAAACACAAAAGGTAATATTTTAGTTTTCTTTTTAGTTATTGTTATTTTTTTTAAAACATGTACTACGAATACTAATATAGAAAAAACCGAAAAACGAATAGATAATAAACTTATTGAGTTAGATAGTGTGGTAGAAAAAATAAATGGTAAAACTATTACTACTAATGAAATGATTGATATAGTAAAAGAAACTCCTTTTTGGAAATCTTTAGAATTAGAGGAATTATCAGATAAAAATAGAGTCCCCATCAATCAGTTAAAGAACGAATACGAAAAAGAAGATTAATGAAAAAAGTACTTAGTTGGATTAAACACAACCCTCATAGGTCAATGTTTCTGGTACCTATAGTGTTGGTTGCAATCATTTCTATATCTCACGTAGTAACGTGGTATGATATGGCAAATCCTATGATGTGGGCGATGTATTTGTCTATCGCCATTGAGATAGCCGCTATGACGGCACTGGTAGCAGTAAATAACCAATCTAAAGCCGGAGTATGGTTTATGTTTGGTATTGTTACATTCATTCAAATAATAGGTAATATATTTTTCTGTTTTAAAGAAATAGATTCTGATGGAGAACTTTTTAAATCTTGGGTGGAATTAACATTACCAATATGGGAAATAATGGGTACAGATGTTAATGACACGGTAGGACTTAAAAGATGGTTGGCATTATTGGAAGGTGGCTTATTACCAATTATCTCTTTAACTTCTTTACATTTCTTTGTTAATTATAAATTAAAGCCAGACGAAAAAGAAAAAGTAGAAGATTATTTTGAAAAACGCAATCAATTAATAGTAGAAAAAGTAGAAGAAAATAAAAAAAAATCCGAGTCGGTTAAATCGGAAGAGGAATTATATCCGGAACCAACACAACCAGTAGAAAAACCTACGGAAGAAGAACCTGATGTAGACGAAGGTGATAGTAACATTGAAGATGAGGAAGATGAAACAGAATATCTTTTAAAATCCGAAAAGAATAAAGAACATTTAGAAGAGTCTATAAAGCAGGTGGAAGAAATAGAAACTATAACGGAAACTCCTGAGAGTACCATCGAAGAAAAGCGTAAATTTCTTATAGATCAATTAAAAAAATCAGATAATCCTACAGCAATGTTAGATTTTATGGAGGCAAAAATAAAAGAAAAAAAACAACCTAAAGAAACTCCTATAATTTCACCTAAAAGTGGAGGAAAAACTAATATAGAAAGAATTGATTAATGATTATAGATAAGAAGAAATATAAATTAAAAAATTCTAACTACCATAAAAAAGAATTCCCTAAACATCAAATAGTATTAGGTAATTCTTTTAGTAACAATTTACACCATGTTAAAGGTTGGGAATATAGGTTAGGGGGTAATTATACTAAGACATCTACTTTTACTATAGATAGAAAAGGAAATATTTACCAACATTATGATCCTAAATATTATTCAGATTTTATTGATGAAAAACGTATTGATAAAAAAATAATTTCTATAACTGTTGAAAATCAAGGATGGTTATTAAAAGATTTAATAAAAGATAGGTATATTGATTGGGTTGGTAATATTTATAAAAGAAAAGCAAAAGTAATTGAAAAACGATGGAGAGGATTTTTATATTGGGATCCTTATACAGCTTCCCAAATTAAAGCCACTGCTGAATTGATTAATTATTTATGTGAAAATTATGAAATACCCAACCATTGTGTTGGACATAATACTTATGTAAGTGGTATCGAAGTATTTGAAGGTATTACCTATAGAAGTAATTATTATAAAGAAAAAACGGATTTAAGTCCAGCGTGGGATTTTAAGAAGTTTAAAAAAAGAATAGAAAAAATAAAGAATTATGAATCAGCACGATGAAACGAGAAAGATGTTAGATCTAATACGTGAAAGTAATAGAAAACACACAAATAATAATAGGAAAGTTTTAACTGAACAAGATCAAAATGCGTCTACTGAACAAGAATTGGATCCTACTGAAGTAGCTGAAGAGGAAAAGAAGTTTCGTGATACTGTTACTCCTAGAGTTAAATTTAATAAATTTAAATTGTATCCTAAAGCACAAAATGTAGAATTTAGTGGGGAGTTTACTGATAATGGGATAGAATGGTATTATTCTTTAGATGATAGTAGAGGAGTTTATATTTCTACTGATTTATTACAATTAAGAGATGATACTTTAAATCAGATTAAAAAATTAGTAGGGTATTATGAAACATGGTCAGATGAGTGGGCGAATAGAATTGCGGAGGAATACCAAAATGAATTGGTAGACGAAGAAAATGCGGAAGAAGGTCCACAAGCATTAGAAGACCCAGCATTTGGTGAAGAAGGTGGAGGTGAAACTATGCCCCAAACACCATTTCAAGATGCTTAATATTAATATTGATTTAAAAACTATTTTTATATTAATACTAGGGGGTGCATTAGTATTAAGTTTATTGTTTAGACCATCCGTTCCGATTGAGGAATATGAAAATGAAATTAATATTCTAAAAAAGAAAAATAAAGAATTATTAATTTCTAATGATAGTATAGTTGCATTAAATAAGAAATTAGAAGAGGAAATACAACAAATACTTTTTACTATTGATAGTACGGAAGCTTTATTACGGAATACAGAAATAAAATTAAAAGAATTAGAAAGAAAAAGAGATGAAATACCTGATATCGTTGATAATCTTGATAGTGATGGCGTTACCGAGTCAATCTCAGACTATCTCAAAAGGAGAGGTAAAAACAACAGTCAATGAGAACGGAGATACATTAGTAATAATGAATCTTGAAGACGCCAAAATAATTTTAAGTGACCTTATGGAATATGAGGTAGTTGATAGCTTGCTTACAATTTATAAAGAAAAAGATTCTTTAAATACTCAAACCATCACTTTACAAAAAGATGTTATAGTAAAGTTAACTAAAAAATCTCAAAATTTGGAATTGCAAGTATCTAATTTTCAATCTATATTGGATAATAAAAATACAGAAATAGAACTTAAAGAAGATACTATAAAAAATATGAAAAAAGAAATTAGAAAACAGAAAGTATTAAAGTTTTTTGGTTTTACTGGTTCTATAATTTTACCTATCATTACTTTATTAATTTTAAAGTAGTTTTTTTTACATTATTTTAATATTTATTAATAAACATTCTCTTATGGAAGATATGAATTTACGCCATATAATTAAAGAAGCACTAACCAAAACTGATGAGAATAAAATCGGTGTGATGATTAGGAAGGAAATTAAAGATGCCTTTGGTAAGGATTTGGAAAAAAAAGTTACCGCTATTGTGGATAAACAACTTAAAGGTACTAAATTCGAAAAAGAAGTGGTAAAAATTAGTAAAGATGTTTTAGAACAATTATATAGAGAATTATGGATGAGAAGGATGTTTTGGAAAAATGCAATTAAATGATGGAAACAGGAGAAGTATATCAAAAATATGACAAGGTTAAAAAAGTAATTAAATCTTGTGAAAATGAAAAGCAATTAAGAGTTGCGGTTAAAATGTTTAATATTTTCCTATCTAAATATGGAGATAAGATAGATGATCATTCTATTCATATTTTAAAAGAACTTATTGGTTTAATGAGAATAAAATGTTTAGGAGAAGAAGTTAATGAGGAAACATCTAATATTGGTAAAGAATTTAGAAAGGCTGCAGCAATGAGTGGACAACCAGAGTTACAAAAATTAACATTTGATGAATCTAATGAAGATATCATAAAAGAAATTAATATTGGGACACAAATAGAAAGTAACCATTTGAGTAATGATGAAGCTAAAGAATTGGCAACTGCTAATGTAAAAGAAATTTCTGATTATTATACTAATCCTGATTATTGTATAATTGCTGTTGAAAACAAGGAAGGGGATAAAAAAACAATACGAGTTGAGAAAGATATTTACGAAAAGAGTAAAGAGGGAAAAGAACAATTGTTATTAGCAGATATGGAGATATACCATGAAAATTTAGATATGAACGATATTACTCAATCTTTAAAAGATCAATTAAAGAAAAGGAATAGTAGAAAATATAGTAAAGATGAGATTTTTCGAGAAATTGAAAGAAGAAGAGAAGATGAGATGAGGAGAAGGGAAAAAGAAGATGAAGAATGGGCATCTTTATTTGATGAAGAAGAAATAGAAGAAGCCACTGGTACAGCTTCGTCAGGTGTATATATTGGGCCATTAACTAAAGACATTGTAACTAGAAACATTAAAACTGATATACCAGTATCCGTAAATGGTGTGGCAACTACTAAGATGGATAAACCTATTGGTAAGATGTATTCTTTAGATGTTTTAGAAGAAGATGAAGAAATTGAAGAAGCAGTTGATTATGCCGGTGCGGTAGGGTCATATGTTCCACCAGTAATGTGGGCTAAAAATAAAAAGAACTGGAGAGGGGCCCATAAATTAACATATCCAGGTGGTAAATTTGTTAATATTAAGAAAAAATGTTCTAAACACCCTTATTGTAATCAAGGATGGGGTGGTCCTGGAGGTCCTCCTATCACATTGAGTGATACTTCTGATATGAAGATAGATAATGTCTTTGCAGAGAACAAAATAGTGAAAAAAAGACATTTAAAGATTAAAAAATAGAACATTAATCAATTATAAGATATTTATTAATAAACATTAAAATGGAAGATAAATTTTTAACGAAAAATACTAAGGTGACTATTAAAGAAGAAACTGTCCCACCTGGACTAAAAGAATATGAGAAAGTTCATGATGAAGATGGTGCAATTAATAAAGACGCACTAAAAGCTATAGCAACTAAATTAGAAGATTACTATGGTGATGAGTTAAAAGAATTGGATCCAGTTCTTAAAGTGGATAGAGAAGAAGATTCTGCCGATGTAGATGTATACGAAATAGAAGGATTAGGTGCTGGAAAAATGTCAGCATTGAAATATGATGATGAAGGTAGTGAAGTATATGAGAAATTTGAAGATAGAGTAGATGAGTTAAATGACACTAAAGAATACGATAAGAATTTTGGTACTAAAGATGGATTTGGTGAAACTGATGAAGAAGATGAAACTTATGAGAAACTTACTAAAGCCGCTGATGAATACAAAAAAATTAAATATGATGGTAAAAATCCACAACATCAAACTCCTCGTTTGAGAGTAACGAATGAATCAAAACCTAATAAAATGAAAAGATTAAATTTTAAAAATGAATTTACATCTGATGAACAGATGAAAGAATTAATTCCTGAGAATTATAAAGTAGATCAAAATATATTCCTAATGGCAGACGGTAACCAAACTTATAAAGTTAGATGGGATGAAAACTTAAATGAAGCAACAATTCTTAATTATAAGAATGAAGGGTTTATTAAAGAGAATGTAGAAAAAATGAAGAAATTATTCAATTACAAGTATTCGGATCAAATGGGTAAAACTAACGATTATGGTACAGAAGAAAAAGTATTTTCTACTTTAATGGAAAATGTAAAAGGAAAAGATTTATTAGGTGATTAATATTTTATTACTACTACCACATTAAACCCATCTATCGATGGGTTTTTTTGTGCCTAAACCATATTTATTAATATGAAGATAACTTTAAATAATATATTAGTAGAAGGGGTGATAGATGATATCGACACCCTAACTAAGATGGATAAGGCAGTATTAAAGTTTTTACATAAAGAAAAAAAATATGATCAATACTGGGACGATCTTAATAAAGCAAAGATATGGGATTTGATGGTTACATTTGGTTTAAAGGATGGTGATTATATTTTTAAAATGTGGAACATCTATAAAAACTATGGAGATATTTTATTTAATTCGTTAGATAATTTAGGGAAATATACTATTGACGATTATGATAGTGTGTCAGATGTAATTATAATGAATTATTTTATGGAGAATATTGTAGGGAAGATGGTTTATCCTGGCTGGAGGGTAGAGGCGATGGAAACTATGGAGACTATGCTGGCGGAAGAGATGATAACAATGGAAGTTAGAAATATAGATTACCCCCCTACCATATATTCTGATTTAAGATTATCTAAACAACCCAATACAGAAATAGTAATAGATTTATTGAGTATGGATGAAGATGGGATAGGAACATATATGTATGATAATATGATAAGTAATCATTATGATTTACTGGATCAAGAAAAAATGCCTGTTGACCCCCCTAAAGATTTAAGTGATAAGAGTTTAGAGTTATATTTTGATAAAATATTAGAAATAATGTTTGAATTTATACAGCAATGGGATGAAGAAATTAAGTCGTATTATAAAGAAACTGAAAGATAAGGTAGTATACCTAAATAATAATAAATTAAAAACAAAAAGGATGGTTTTAAAAAAAGGAAGTAAGGGGGCAGAAGTTAAGGAATTACAAAAATTACTGAAAATAACGGTAGATGGAGATTTCGGTCCGGCTACCGAATTGGCTGTTATGAAGTTTCAAGGTCAAAAAGGATTGAAGGTAGATGGTATAGTGGGTGCAAAAACATGGGAAAAATTAAAATATAGTAATACTTCCCCAACTAAAGGAGGTTATGTATGGATATTAGATAATGGACATGGAGGTATTATAGATGGTGTATATCAAACATCTGGTAAACGATCACCTAAATGGGAAGATGGTAGTCAGTTATTTGAGGGAGAGTTTAATAGGGCGGTTGTAAAACGAATTATTAAGTTATGTGAAAAAGCGGGAATTGAGTGTATTAATTTGGTGGACACAGAAAAGGATTTATCATTAAGATGGAGAACAGATAAAGCAAATGACATATATAGAGAAAGACAACAAAGTGATGGTAAAAAATGTATATATGTTTCCGTTCATGCAAATGGTTTTAATAAAGAATCTGCTCATGGTTGGTCAGTTTACACCACAGTAGGAGAAACTAAATCGGATAAAATAGCTCAAGTGCTACATGAAAAGGCAAAAGCAGAATTTCCTACCCATAAAATGAGAATGGATACTAGAGATGGAGATGCGGATAAAGAATCTAATTTTTGGGTATTACGAAAAGTAGTGATGCCAGCAATCTTATCAGAAAATTTCTTCATGACTAATAGAGAAGAATCTAAATTACTTTTAAGTGAAGAGGGGCGAGATCGAATCGCAAAGATACATTTCCAAATGATACAAGAAATAGACTCATCAAATATAATATAATAGATGTTAAAACTTTATATATTTTTGTTATAATATTATATTAGTGGTGTGATGAATAGTGCAGAATTTATTAAATATATTAGTAACCCTATGACAATAGAGGATATGCAATTAATGTATAAAGCTAATAATATAGTTTATGATAAATGTGAATTATATTATGATTTTATAATTACCTTAAATTATGTAGTAGTGGATACTTTTTTAGGGGATGATTGTATCAATTCACCTAAAGATATACAAAATCATTTTAATTGGTGTATTGAGAAGGTATTTGATAATTTTAGTAAAGAGAATATTATTTTTGCACATAATGAAGAGATTAAAGAATATTTTTATAATTTTTATATAGAAATTTTTTATAACCAACCAGAAAAACATAATGTTTTAAAAAAGTTAAATAAACTGGCAGAGTTATCCTTTGATTATAAACGAATAAAGACACGTTCTGATTTAGATGTTTTATTGGAATTATATAGATTATTTGAAAAAAGTTTGAATTTTAAGTTAAAAACGTAGATTATAGTATTTATTTTATACAAAAAAAGTTTTATAGTTAAAGATATATGAATAATAAAATTAAATTTTTAGAAATACTTTTAGCAGATTTAGTTGCAAAAAGAGACACTTTAGAATTAGATTTGAATATTATTTTAAATCAAGATTCTAAAAAAAGAGTTACCGAACAAAAAAATGATTTTGAAGAGGTATTAGGTGAGATAGTTAATGTGAACAATAAAATTAAAACATTAAGTGAATACCTAACTCAGGCTACAACACCTAATGCTGCAGTGTCGGAAGAAAATTTAAAATAACAAAAATTAAATTAAACAAAATGGAAAAGTTTGAAGAATTAAAAGCATTGGTTGCAGGATTAGAAGAAGATGTAACAAAATTTAATGAAAAAGGAAATAAGGCGGCAGGTACACGTGTAAGAAAAGGTTGTCAAGAGATTAAAAATGTATGTCAAGCGATTCGTGTAGAAGTTTCTGATCGTAAGAAAGCAGAAACAGCAACTGCATAAATTATAAAATAATATGGTCATAGATGGACTAAATAAAATTTTATTAGTATTGTTCGTTTTATCAATTTTAAATGTGATAAGACATACGTTTTTCTTGATAAGATTTTATAGGGATAAAGAGCGATTTATATTAGATAGATCTTCTTTAACTTTACTAGGTCTATCTATTGCCTATATTATTATGTCTTTAATAGATGGTATAAATATTTAAAAAAAATGTTACAAGATAAATTAAATAGTTTACGACCTTATGTCACAGGTATTAGATTTGTAAAAGATCTACCAGTAGTGGATATGGTGTTAAAAGAAGGGTGGAATATATTTGAATCTAATAGTGTTACCTATAAACCTAGTAGAGAAAATTCTAATTATTTCATGTTACACCCAAAAAACCCTAGTGATACTATTGATGTCGTATTTGAACATGCAGAACATGTTATCGAAGTTAATGTCGAAAAAGAAAATAAATTGGTTTTATTAAGGGCAAAGATTGAAGAATTAAAAACTTTATTTACTAATAAACCTTTAAGTGAGTTAGAAAAATTAAAGTTTGTTTTTGAAACCTTACCTGAACCTACCTTAGAGGATTTGAATTTAAATACCACTAGTAGACATTCTAAAAATGGTGTGGAATTACCACCCAAAGAGGAAAAAACAGAAAAAGTTTTAGAAAAAGAGGAAAATTAATTCCTCTTTTTTTATACCTCAAAATATTCTTGAAGTGTATGAATAATAAAAGTGGTTCCTGATAACAAACAAGCATCTAAAAATAAACATAGATAGACGTTATCTAACCCCACATTATAAAAGGGGGAGAACTGATCATACCCACTTATAAAAGATCCTAAAGTTAGGAAAAATCCCACCCAAAATGGGGTACACATCATACAAGTTAAAAGTTTACCAAAAAAATTAGGACTGAATGCCATAGCGTAGTCTCTTAATTTCTCAAAGATGGAACCATAAACTATAATATTGGATATCCCATATGTTACTAAAATTATTAATAATATCTCCATTTCATTTATTTTATTAATTTTTTATTGATATTTATTATAAAGAAATATAGATAAAATGCGTCTAATAGTAAAGGAAAGTCAATATAAGAGTATTATAAGGGAACAACAATCTAGAAATAAAATGGTTGACCAATGGTCAACATTTATAATGGATAAAATGTTATTAAATATTCCTTTATCCACTGAAGAAATTATAAGTGAAACACAATTAAATAGAAAAATTTATAGAAATAATTTTTATAAAAAATTACCTATTAATAATATAACTATTAATACGATTAAGGGAAAAGATAAAAATTATGATTTTGAAATAGAATTAAAAGACGACATTATAGAGAATTTATTTCTGGATATACAAATACCTTATAATGAGGAAATTAAGTTGGAGGATATTAAAAATATTTTTAATAGTGTTACGAATAAGAGATTTAAATTGTTGGATGAACAATGGATTAAGGGAGTAGATTTAGGTGAGTTAGAGGGTGAAGTAGGATCTACTCAAGCAATGTTTAAAGCAATGTTTGATAAAGAATTAAAAGTGATAGATATAAATGATGGGGAAATTATTTTTGATAAAAGTAATGTTGATGATGGTGAATGGGAAAAAATTACTCAGTGGGCACAAGAAGCATTTAGTAAAGAAAATTATCCCGAGGGAGGGCATGTTAGTGATACTGACTACAACTCAATAACTTTTGATACTACACCTGATGATAAGGTGGTAATAACCCCAGATGAAGATGATGATAAGGTGGTAATAACCCCAGATGAAGATGAGGATAAGGTGGTAATAACCCCTGATACTGAGGAAGGATATGTAAAATTAGATGATGATAGATTATATACCCCTCGTTCCACTGGTAATTATTTTGGGAAAGGTAAGAATGGTCCACATTATGGGAGAAAAGGTCATTCGGGACATGATTATGTTACCGGCAAACCTATAGAGTTGGTGTGGTTAAAGGGTGGTATTGTTAGATCCGCCCATTTCGAAGGAACCCCAAAATGTAGTGGTAGGGGAAAGAAAAATGCGTGTGGGGGTACCATTACCATAAAGGTAGGGGATGGTCGAATAATGATATTTTGTCATATGAGTGAAATTTTTGTCAAAAAAGATGAAAAGCTATATCCGGGTCGTATTTTAGGTTTAACTGGTGGTGCTCGAGGGCAAAAAGGGAGAGGTTGTAGTACAGGACCACATTTACATACCGGAATGAAGGTAAATGGGAGGTATAATGACCCACATGGTTACGAAGGTAAAGATTATAAATTTTTAAAACCGTTATAAAAATGAATAAGTACGGAGGAGTTTTATTAATATGTAAGTCAACCAATAGGTTCTTATTGTTAAAAAGAAATGATAAAGCCAGTTACCCTAAAACTTGGTCAATAGTTTCAGGTGGTATAGAAGAAGGGGAATCCCCTTTAGAAGGTATAAAAAGAGAATTAAAGGAAGAAACACAAATAGATAGTAAAAATATAAGATATGAGTTTTTTGAACATCAAAACCAATTAATTCCTTATTTTGATTTTTATTTAGGTTATTGTGATAAAGAATATGAATGTAATTTAGATCATGAAAATACTGATTGGGGATGGTTCGACATGAATAATTTACCAAACCCATTATTTCCAACTTTATATTCTTCACTAGTAAGAATTTTTTAATTATACTTAAAGATATGGATAAGATTAAAAGAGAAGAAAATTTAATTGCTTTAGAAAAAGAAAAAACTGAATTAAAAAAAGAGCAGTTTATTAGAGAGATTCGTAATGGGTTAGGTGAACACATTAAAAATAATGATAATAAAACTATACCTATGAGAAAATCTTTGGGTAAAAGAATTTTATCCATTTTCTCTAAAATATTTTAAAATGACATTAGATAAAGTTTTAGAAATAGCAAATGAGTGTGTTTATAATGATAACATACCAGTAGAAGGGTTAACTCTAAAATATAGTCTTGACGAAAACACTCATAAAAAATTAGATGAAGAATTATTTTATAAGACTAATAATAGTCTAGATTCCTTCAATCACAATGAAGTAATTGAGTTAACAGTGGCGGGGGTTACCTTTGTATTCGATCAAAAATAATTTTACTATCTCATTTTTTTTTATTAATATTAGAAAAAAACTCATATGGAAACAGAAGATAATGAAATGGGGGAATTCATAGATTTTATTCTCACCCCAACCGAAAAAGAAAAGGAAAAAGAATTAAATTTATCACATCCAAGTGTAGAATTTGAAGAAAAAGAGAGAGAAGCGGCAGATAAGATTATGTTAGATAAAGAAGCCGATGCTGCCACTCCGTATTATGCATGTCACCGATTTAGTGGGGATGCTAGGGGAGTGTGTGATAAAATACATAAATTAGGTATGTGGTTAAAAGAAAAAGATGGGTTAGATATGCAACCTATTATAGATACCTTATTAAAGGAAGAAAAAACATGTACTGATTTAAATCCTGATTATCAAGAACCTTTAAAATATCTACATAGTACAGGTAAATTTGAGGATATAAATGTAAAAGATGGAATTTACACCTCTAAAAGATTAATTAGTTGTGAATTAGTTAGAGATGAGTTAGGAAATTGGATCTATGTGAATAAATTAAATACTAGTTGGAGTGATTTAGCGGAGTTATTAACGACTTTATTAATAAAAGGGGATAAGATATCGGAATTGTCAAAATTAAACATTACAGAGGTTAAAAACTACTTATTAGGGTTACGACAAGGGGGAAATCCTACCAGACAAGATGTTACACCTTCTTATTTATATAGATTGTTTAAAAAATATTTTGATACTAAAGAATATAGAGATTTTACTTATAATACAGAGAAAAATACTAAAATTGGTGATGCAATTGAAGATTTAACAGTAAAATTATTAGAAAAACAAGGATTTAAGTTAATATATCAAGGTGGAAATGGTGATTTTATCGATATGAAATATGGTATTGATTTAATTATGGAATTAGAGGGAGAAATATACTTAATTCAAGTAAAAAGTAAGGCAGCCGCCGCCAAACGTTCAGTTGATCAGAAATATTATAGATATATCGATATTTTTGCTGGACAAACTCCTGATCAAAATGGTATAATGTTATACGATAGGGACAAAATGAAAGACGGTGAATTTATTGGTAAAGATATACTACAAGAAAATCTAGATTATCTTATGAATAAATTTTACGACACTGGGGATCTAAATTTAGGTTAAGATATTTATAGATATATGAAACCGAAGAAACAAATAGATTTCCTTGTGGAAGAATTTTTTAATTCTGGACAAATTAATCTTAATAAAGAAGAAGAAGGAATAACCTTCGATCAATTAGATCTTCTTAATGAATCCATAATGGGGGAACCCGCAATTATGGTAAATAATAAAATATCTATGGGGGATCAGGCACTGCGGAAGTCAGATTTTAAGGGCGCGCTAACTTATTATAGTAATGCCCTTACCTTATTTAATGATTTAGAAGATGGGATGAAAATCTTTTTAGATGATAATATAAATGTAGACTTTATTAAGAATAAGATAGTAGATAGTGAAAAAAAAATATGGGAAAAAGATTTAGAAGACATACAGCACTTACAGAAAAACCAAAAATGGGGGGAGGCATTGAGTAAATACGAAAATATGGTGTCCTATTATGATAACTTAAGTAAAGAGTCCCAAACACAATTAAAGTCTAGTAAAGATAAAATAGAAACATCAGGATTTGCTTACTTCAACAGTAAATTAAGAGATAGTGAAAGTAAAATTAAACGCCAAATCACCAATCAAAAAAAAGAAAGTATTAAATTACAGAATCAAGCACCTTTACCTATATTAAGTAAAGTTATAGAAATCGAAGATGATGATATGTTTCTTCGAACCGTACAAAATATATTAATACATTACCAAAACCAAAAAATAGATAATTCAAGAAGAAAAGAAAAAAATATAGAAAAGTTAATTAATTTAGAAAAAGAAAGAGATGAAAGTATATATGGTGATGCTACTGAGAAGATTGTGGGGGATTACCAAGAAGAGAATAAATTAAGAAGGACAGGTGAAGTAGACGAAAGAACATGGTCACATCTTTTATCTATGGAAAAAAGAATAGAGCGGTATGAAAATAGAATCAAAAAGTTTGTTGATAGTGATAGAAAAAATATTGTTAGTTCATCAGAATATAAAGAATTAATTACCCCTAAAGAAAATGATGGATCTATGTTAAAAACTTTATTATCCCATAATTTAGGAAATTTTCTATACCATCTACAAGATAAAGATATATACGTACATACTTCCTTTAAGAGTAAAGATTATGAAAGTGAGTTTGAAAAACTTAAACAATATTATACACCCAACCAGTGGTCCTTAACTAATATAACCTATGACAATATTAATACAAAATGGGATACTAAAATAGAACAAGCAAAAGAGAATATAGATAAATTAGAAAATACACGTCTTACTAAGAACCCAAAATCCCCTACTTATAGAGATTTAGTGGATAAGTTTGGGATTAATGATATAACTACGACCAGTGAGTGGAAAGAGTTGGAAGTAAAAAAATATCAGAGGATGTGGAATGAGCGATGGATAGAGATAGGTGTGCAGGAAGAAAACATAGAAAGATTTGAAAAATCTAAAGAAGACGATATTAAAAAAGCAGAAACATTCAATAAAAAGTATAGAGGGGGGCATATTAGTAGTCAAGAAAAACATATGAAAAATTATGTAAAAGATAAGACCGAATCATCTCGTCAAAATAGTACTATTGTTGGATTATTTAAAAAATTATATAAAGCAGTGGAAGAAGTAGAATTAGAGGGAGAGATACCTTTAAAGGATATTAATAATGCCATTGCGAAGATTAATAAAATTTTAAATACTGAATTTAGTGGGGAAATATCGGAAAATAGAAAAAATAGAATAAAACAGGCTATTAAAGAAGTTATTGGGTCCATTAAAGAAGGGAATATAGATAATAAAACGATTGAGGAAATATTAGAGTTAAAAACTTTAGCGTGGGGGGAATATGAAAAAAGTTTTATAGAAGATAAAGGGAAGTTATTTGATAGAGGAGAAAATAGAGATATAGAAGGAAGAATACATAATCTAGATGCTGGATATTTAACCACATCTATTAAAAGTAATACTACTTCTGAAGAAATTTTAAAAAAGATTAAAGATAATATTTCTACATATGTAAAGGATTATGTTGACGATAAAGGCAATACAGTAAAAAGAGATATCGTCAAACATGATCTACAGGTAAAGAATAAGGGGATTAAAGATAAAGAGGGAGATATAATTTTACCCCCTAAATCTAAAGTAGAAGTGAAAAGTCAAACATACACTTTAGATAGTTATTATTCCGAGCCTTTAGCCTCCCCAATGAAAAAAACTACTTCGGAGATTAGAAGTAATTCTACATATAGAAAAAAATATAATGAAATAATAGATGGATTATATGAGTGGATTAATAATACTGAAGAGGGGAATGAATATGGGGTGGAATTAATTCGTAAAATGATTAGTGGAACAGCAGGTGTGTTATTTGATAATAATATATATGTTCCGATAGACGATATTGAATTTTATATTTCTAATAAAGGACAAAATTCTTGTAAGAATCATAGAAGAATAACTATAAGATATAGGGTTAAACGTAACACCAACATAACTCTTTATAAATTAAAAGAGGAAGATGGTGAGTGGATATTAGATAAAAAAGAAGATGAAAAAATTACCCCCAATACCGTAAATCTTAAATATTGTGGTGGGGAAAATAACACTCCTCGAGTTATTTTTGACCCACATCCTCTAAATGAATCTTTAGATAGATATATTGCGGAAGCATTAGGTTTTTAAGATTAAATTACTTATATTTGTAAAACTCTAAATATTTATTATTATGGGATGTGATATACATATGTTTGCGGAAAAACGAAATCCAGTTACTAATGAATGGGATGTGATTGGTGAAGAATTTACTGATAGTTATGCTTTATGGTCACTTTCTCAAGAACTTAAAGAAGTTTTTGGTTTAGAGGAAGAAGAAGCATGGGAAATTACAATGAAATGGGTAAATGGTGAGTCACCAACTAATAGACAAGAACAATATATCATATCTAAATTTATACCTAAAAGAGTTGCACCTGCTGATGCTTCATGGGAGTATACTTATAGTAAAGGAATGATAAGAAATCCTTACACTAATCAACCTTATGGTGGAAGATGTTACTCCTTATTTGGTATTTTAGCGGGAGTTAGAGATCAAAGTAATCCTATGATTGGGGCGGAGTTTAATTCCGATATAAAAGGTGTTCCGGATGATGCGAGTATGTCAGTAAAATCTATGTCAGATGAATGGGATATTGATGGTCATTCACATAATTATTTTACATTAAGAGAATTATTAGATAGTGAATATAATAAAATGGATGATAATGATTTAAAAGTACGTGGCATTGATCCCTATTTTTTTAACACTACCATCCCCCAACTACAAAAACTAGGGCAACCCGAAGATGTAAGAATCATTTTTTGGTTTGACAATTAATATATGATAAATAAAGAAAACAGGGTATTAATTATTGGTGTGGATAAAGAAATACACCAACGGATTAAAGAAGAGTTTAATTCCGATAAATACGTATTTGTATGCACCCCTTATGGTAAAGAAGGGTTGTCAAAAATAAGAGAATTTAAATTTGATGTAATAATTTTAGATGAAAAATTAGTAGATATAGAAGGTATTGATCTTTGTCAAACTATTAGATTAGAAAATCAAATAACCCCTATTATATATATTAGTTTTCATGATGACCCATCTAAACGGATAAAAACATTAAAGTATGGTGCAAATGATTATTTAGTGAAACCTTTACCTTATACTGAAATTAGATATAAAATAGAAAATTATATTAAGTTATTAGGTAAAAGTATAAATAATATTACTAGTGATACTGTGAAGATTGGTAATTTTACAATAGATTTTAAATCCTTTATGGTGACAGATAATTTAGATAATGAATTTAGATTAACTAAAAGGCAAGTTAAGTTACTTAAATTATTAATTGATAAAAGTAATGAAGTGGTTTCACGAGAAGAAATTTTAGAAAAGATTTGGGGATACGATGTTTACATTAAAACTAGAACTATTGATAATGTTATCCTATCTTTGAGAAAGATATTTGAAAGAGAGGTCGCCCCCAATACATTTTTTAAATCTGTAAGAGGGGTAGGTTATAAATTGACTATTTAATAATAGTTGTTTATATTTATTTAAAAATTGCTCCGTTCGTCTAGGGGTTAGGACATTAGGTTTTCATCCTAAAAACAGGGGTTCGATTCCCCTACGGAGTACAAAAAAGGACTGGTAGTTCAGTTGGTTAGAATACCTGCCTGTCACGCAGGGGGTCGCGAGTTCGAGTCTCGTCCAGTCCGCCAACTTGTCGGGTCGTCTAGTTGGCAGGACGCGTGGTTTTGGTCCATGAAACGGAGGTTCGAGTCCTTCCCCGACAACATTTTAAAAAAAAAAGAAAAAAAATTAAAAAAACATTTGACTTTTCAAAATTAATGTTATATATTTGTCTAATACTTTTGTTAAACACTTTAAAAAACAATCAAAACTATGGAAAATTCATACACACGTTATTTAGAAATTCAGGAAGAAGCTATGGAAAATAAAACTCCACAGACTGCAAACGGAATGTCTACTAACGAATCATCCTTAGATGATTGTGTGGACTTTTTCTTCAGCGTAGGTGCAATGAGAGGTAAGGATAAAGTGAGGTTAATTGAGAAATTTTCTAAAGCTTATTCTAACAATTCATTAATAGCGACAAAACTTTTATTTTGGGCTAGAGACGTACGAGGAGGTGCTGGTGAAAGACAAATCTTTAGAGATATTTTATCTCATTTGGTTAAACTTTCTCCGGTAGTAGTTAAGAAAAACATTTCTCTAATTCCTGAATATGGAAGATGGGATGATGTTTTAGTATTGTTAGGTACGGAATTAGAAGAGGAAACTCTTAAACTAATCGAAACCGCTTTACAAAACGAAGATGGTTTATGTGCCAAGTGGATGCCACGCAAAGGTGAGGCATTTAACAAATTAAGGAAGTTGTTAAGGGTAACACCCAAACAACTCCGAAAACTGTTGGTTAACCTAACCAATGTCGTTGAAACTAAGATGTGTGCCAACGAGTGGGATAAGATAGATTATTCTAAATTACCTTCTCTTGCATCATCTAGGTATCAAAAAACTTTCAGTAGAAATGATAAGGAAGGATATGGTAAATACATGGAGGACCTTATGGAAGGTAAAACGAAAGTTAATAGTGGGGCTTTATATCCTTACGATATAACTAAATCACTTTACTGTGGTGGTGAAGAAATTGTTTGTCAAAAACAATGGGAATCATTACCTAACTATATGGAAGATAATAATGACATTGTGTTACCTATGGTAGATGTGTCAGGATCAATGCAATGTCCAGCTGGAAATAATTCCAATGTACAATGTATGGATGTAGCACTTTCTTTAGGGTTATATATCTCTGAAAGAAATGAAGGTACATTTAAAGATTGTTTCCTAACATTTTCTTCTAATCCTGAATTACAATATCTTCAAGGTACTCTTAAAGAAAGATTATCTCAATTAAGATCTAGTGATTGGGGAATGAATACTAATTTAGAAGCAACGTTTAATCTTTTATTAAGACAAGCGCA
>CEOT01021735.1_pt1 | contig 24894 bp, 23 predicted proteins | sample 530671 | NCBI WGS metagenome assembly CEOT01 (sample SAMEA2620852, study PRJEB7988) | marine metagenome | isolation source: saline water (ENVO:00002010), including | reverse complement strand
AGTTGGTGGAAGGACAGCAATGTTTTTCTTAACAACATTACAAGATCTGAGTTCTTGGAGAAGTATCTAACAGCTTACAAGGGGGAGTAGTTATGAAATATGATTACAAGATATTTGTAGAAACGAACGGATGTTGTTCCCGTGAAACCATTAATTATTTATTTGAGTGGTATAACGGAACAGAGGAAACAACTATTGCTGTTTCCTTACACGCTGCAATAAAACTTGCTGAAACCTTTGAAGGTTTTGGCTACAAAAGAAAGGAAAAATAAAATGGGATATACACACTATTGGTATACCAAAAAAGAGATACCCGCTGATAAGTGGGATGCATTCACCAATGACTGTAAAGAGTTGTTGGATTCAGATGCTGCTGAAGGCATAGTCTGGAGTAGGAAAGATAAGATCTTCCCTTACATTACAGATGAGTACTGTACCTTTGACGGCATAGGTAACAATGGACATGAGACTTTTTCCATGTCTAGAAATCGTGGACGACGAGAGTCTGATGGCGAGAGCTTTGACTGCTGTAAGACAGCACAGAAACCATATGATAAGTATGTGGTTGACGTTCTGATACTCGCAGAAAAACACTTCGGTGATTTGATACGGGTAAAGAGTGACGGTCACTGGCCTGATGTAAAGAGGGATAGAGAGCATGAGAAGTTACAGAATCACATGTTCGATGTAGCCTTTACAGTTGAGTCAACTAACAAGGCTGAAGATGTAACGAACGAGGAGATACTCAAAGCATTAGCAAAGCGATGGGCTTCTCTTTGCCAAGAGTTTAAAGATGACTTACACAAACCATATGGTGAAGCCTTTGGTTACAGTGATTCATATGATGTTAGAGAGGATAAAACAGAACCTGCACTCAACCACATGTTTGGTGATGTGCCTAAAGACCTTGATAAATTAAGGATTAAGAAATAATCTTATGAACAGAAAGCAACTAATGCAGTTTGCACAGATGGTGCAGACTGAAAAGAAAGCCTGGCGATTACAACAATGGCTAGACGAAAACGTCCTTGGGGACATCACAAAGGTTGGAACGTGGGCTTATCACGCCCACAAGTTTCAACGCTTTTTAGATACAGGTAAACCAGAGTTCTCTGTGTTTGCAGATGGTAACAAGAAGTTATCCTTCAAAGCATGGTCAGTGCTTCCACTAGTCACTTGTCCTGGTGCAGGAGCATGTGCTAAGTTTTGTTACTCATTCAAAGCATGGCGGTATCCAGCTGCATTCTTCAGACAGGCACAGAACTTATGGCTCCTGAACTATGAACCCTGCACAGGGATCATTGAAGAGGAATGGATGAAACTTCCTCAAGGCATTACAGTTCGACTGTATGTTGATGGGGACATTCATGATCTCAATACTCTAGCCTTTTGGTTCCTGATGTTAGAACAAAGACCTGACATCAAGGCGTATGGGTATAGCAAGAGTTGGGACTTGTTTCTTAGGTGGCATGAGTTGGGTCAGCCATTCCCACCTAACTACAAACTCAACCTGTCTAGTGACAGTCGCTATAGTGAAGGTAAGCGTAGGCAGATGAAGGAGTTGCCTTGTACAAGAGGAGACTTCCTTACTGTAGCTATCGACAAGCTTGCTGCAAAAGCAGGGTTCAAGACAAGAGAATACAAGAAAGCAGTGCGTAATGCAGTAGGCAAGCGAGTGTTTGTCTGCCCAGGCACATGTGACACATGCACCCCGCAAGGCCATGCCTGTGGATTGGATTCATTTAAGAACGTGCCAATAGCAATTGGCCTCCATTAACATGACAAAGAAACGAAACTTAAAACAGATCCTTGATGACTTCGTCCAAGCGTTCCCACAACACGGAGAAACGTATGAGGATATCACCGCCTTACTAGTTAAGCTAGATGAGGAATTGAGTAAGCCTGATGACACACAGAGAATGATTACTAGCACCTTAGGTCAAGTGATCATTCTTCTAACTGGATTCATCACAGAACATCCGAACTTCTTGGAAGCAACCACTGATGTGGATGTTGCGAGGAGTATATTACAAACCTTAAAAGATAAGTTGGAAGCTAGTAATAGTTGACAAATAGTATAAAATTAATAATAATAAATTATGAGACTAGTAAATAGTAAAAGGATAGAAGCAATAAAGAAAGCGATTGTGGATGTCTCAGGTAAATCTATGATTGAACTTGAGACAAGTCGCAAGCACACTGTCACCTCTTGGGCTACGTTAGGCATGTACCTGATGACCAAAGAAGGAGAGACAGCAGAGAGTGCTGCCAAACATTATGGCAGGAAGCAAGGTATTGTATACCGCAAGGTCAAAGAGATCGAAGACAAGTTAGATCATTACCAGCCTGTCATTGATAAGATATTAGAAAGAGTAGAATAATGTGGCTAGCAATCATTATATTTTATTTCATCTTACTGTTTTTAGTATGCAGATTTTTCTCTGTATCAAAGGAGATAAAACAAAGGCCAAAGAAACGTGAACTCTCTGCCCATCAAAAGCAGTTATTGAACATCATGACAGGAAGAGATAAGAACCAAGACCTCACCGAAAGTGAACTCGAATCTTTAAAAGAGGATGGCGACAAATGTCAACGATAATAAGACAAAAACCAGTTGAGTTCTACAGTTATAAAACCGTAACACTTCTTTACGATAGTATTGAAGAGGTATGGAAAGTTGTAGGAGTTAAAGAAAACGAACCAAACACAGTCATCTACAAAGGAGAGAGTCAAGATCTTGCAGTTAAGTTCTTCGACACAATCATTTTGAATGACAAATAAACCTAAAAAATAGAAAGCAAATAATGTGGATAATCCCAAAGAATATATCAGACACCTATCCCTCTGTAGTGGTTACGAGGGAATCGGAAGTGGACTCAGAAGAGTTCTCCCTAATGTGCGAGAAATCGCTCATGTTGAAATCGAAACCTTCGCTATCTGCAACCTGGTTGCGAAGATGGAAGCGAACCAAATTCATCCAGCACCTGTGTTCACGGACCTTAAAGAATTCCCATTCAGAAAGTTTCGTGGATGCGTTGACATCCTGTCTGGTGGATTCCCCTGCCAACCTTTCTCAGGAGCAGGACTCAAGAAAGCAACAGAAGATCCAAGACACTTGTTCCCCTACATCCTTGAAGGAATCAAAGAGTGTAGACCCACTGTCTTGTTCCTCGAAAACGTCGAAGGGATCATCAGTTGCAAGACAGCCGATGGAGAATCAGTTCTCCACTATGTCCTCAGATCGTTGGAAGAAGTGGGTTACATCGCAGAGGCAGGAGTATTCTCAGCGTCTGAAGTCGGAGCGACTCATCAGAGAAAGCGAGTCTTCATCTTGGCCTACTCCAGCAGCGAGGGATTGGAAAGGATACTACAATGTAGAGAGCCAAAAGAAGCGGTTCAGAAACTTACTACCAGACGCAGTGGAAGCACAGGAGATGTTGAGTTGGCCTACAGCGAGGACATCGGATGCAGAGGGGGGAAGGATCGAGACGGAGATAACAGACAAAGGATTCAGGAGCAAGAGGAAGAAGAGCGACCAATGGTTTGGAGCGAAGCTAAGAGACGCAGTGGAGACGCACGAGAATTGGCCGACACCAACAGTAGCAGAGGGAGGGAAGATTGGGAACAACCCGAACTATGGACAGCTAGGACTGAGCAACCATCCCGAAGTACATGGGCAGAAAGTGCAGAGGGAGAAGCTTCACAAGGACAGGAAAGGATTATCCAAAGCTGGCCTTCACGACCAGGCGAAGCTCAACAAGAGTGGGAAGAGCCGAGAGTTATTGTGGGGAACCCCAAAGGAGGTAGACAGCAGAGCAGCACACACAGACAGGGGCAAGAGCAACTTGGGGGAGCAAGTACAGCACAATACAGGGAAGAAGCTCAATGCGAATTGGGTGGAGCAATTAATGGGGCTGCCAGTGGGGTGGACCCAATTGCCAACAGAGTGGATCGACTAAGATTGTTAGGCAACGGTGTTGTACCACAGGTTGCAGAAAAAGCATTTGTAACTTTACTAAGGAGGTTTAATGCCTAGACGCAAAACATTACCTGCTGTATTATACGAAGAATCTGATGGCACTTATACTTTGTACTTTGTGGAGAACCCTAATTGGGTGGCGAGAGATTTGCCCTCAAAAGAAATGGCTAGACAAGTAGCTTCTCTACATAATTACAGAATAGATATGACCGTCAAACGTAAGAAATAATTTGCCATATCGGCATTGTGAGGGGAGCCTCGTCATCTGTTTGTAGGGATCAGGTGGCGAGGCATTTAATTTTAAAGTAAAACAAATATGATAATAAAAAAAGAAGCCAAAGGTGTATACAAAGTAAAAGATGAATTCAATACTGTTTACTATGTAGAAGACACAAGATCTCCAAATGCACGGAACCTACCTAAAGATGTCAAAGGATCTATTGAAGGGTATTGGGGAGTGTGGCAAGAAGAGGAACATCATTTATCATTTATAAACAATTGTAAAACTCTTGCAGAGTGTTTAACTTGTATCGCCTTATGGGAAGACGCTGAACACGTCTAACAATTTGGATCACATGGATGTAGAGTGCAGGGAGATCCTGCAACGAGGGGGTTTGTCCTTCTGTTCGCCTCCTACATTGATCACCATGTGATCCCTTTACTCAAGAGAAATAAACCCATTCTCTGTTTGTTCCAAAAGAAAGCTAGCAGCTTTAGAAAGTCTTGCCCTTACTTCTGGGTTAGAGCTATTCTTAAATACTTCTTTCATCCTGTTACTGAAGAACAAAGCAGGTACATAATTGTTTAACATTATGTTCTTATAACCTTCTTTAGTAAATAACTCTCCACCAATCTTCCTGACTTGTTCAGGAGTAGCTCCTAGTTTAGGGAAAGCAGGAGCATGTCTCTTAAATGTTTTCGCTGATCTCTTATAACTATTAACAAGATTCTGTAATGTATCTCTAAGTTCGTCATCAGACACTGGCTTTGACGTAGCAAGTTTGTTAAGTGCTTTACGCATAGCTAGTTTATCCTGCTCGATTGGTCTGGTAAAATTATATAAGGCAGTCTGTGGTTTTATCTCATAAGGTTTTAAAGGGGAAAATTCATCCCTTAATAACTTAGACATAGTGTACGTAGGGTCATCACTTAGCATACCTTTTATGTTTTCACTAAGCCTCATGAAAGTTGGAGCACCGTAAGCTTCTTTAGCAAAGCTAGCTAAACCTTTAGCAGCTTTAGTTCCTAAGTCATCATGCTCAAAAAAGATAGCCTCATCTTTTGAATTCTTATTGTTCAGCATGTTGTAGAAAGCTTTAGTAGCTATCTGACCTTCGAGGAAAGGAGCTGAAAAAAGAATATGCATTCCGTGACCCATAGCCTCTAAAGGACTCTCCCCTCTTCCTAACGATCTTTGTATCGCAGGGAAAGCATCCAAGTAAGTAGAGTAAGGATTCAAGTAAGTTAAATCCCAAGAGTAATACTTACCATTCTTCTTGGTATATAAGAATGTATGGTTACGTAAATAAGAAGGCACACTAAGTTGTAAAGCTTCCTTCTCTTCATCTCCTAAATCATCAGCAGGTCTGTGCCCTAACCCATAAACAAATATTAGTAGTGCAGCTTCCGCAGCAAACGTAGCCACTGTAGAAACAGCTCCAACAGTAGCAGCTCCAGCAGCTCTTTGTAATCCTCTTTTCCTTATGACAGGATTTTTTGACTTAATTTCTTGAGCAGCTAACATGGTATTGTTAACCATTATCCTGCCTACTTCTGCTCTGAATCGATAATAAGGAGCCACTAAAGCACCCGCAGTAGATCTACTGAAAGCTTCTGTACCAGGCATGTTTTGAGAAAAGTATTGAGCAGTCTTCTTTAACTTATCAATTGCCATTAGCTCAAGCTCTCTATCAGACTTGCCTTTGAATCCAGTATCTATTCCACTCTCATCATCATATGCTCTAGCTTCTTGAAGATTGTTTAACTCATATTCGTACACAGCTATTTTGTAGAATGAGTCTGAAGCTAATGAAAGTTTCTGTAGTTTGTTCTCAAGCTTCTTAGAAATCTTATACCCTTTCTTCCCTACTTGTTTTAAAGTATCTAATAAAGACTTATCACTATCTGCTTCAATAGGAGGAAGACCATTCTCTTTCTGTAATTCATTTAACAGATCAGAAGTTTGTTCTCTCAAACTTTCCTCAGTGATAAGTCCGTTGACCATGTCCTCATAAAGAGCAACAGAAAATTCTCTTTCAATAACCCCATCCTTAACAAGTTTATTCACATACTCATTAACTTCTTTAGGGCTTGTGATAGCTCGTGCTAACTCTCCTTTGATCTTAGTTATCCCTGTGCCTGGTGGTAATCCTAAAGACAATGCGAAGTATGTTGTGTTACCTACTATGTTTCTAATGTAGTAGGTAGTACTAGTAAGTGTCTTTATACCTAGCGAGTATCCTATACTTTTCCTGACTATACCATTTATAGATTTAGTTAACTTGTCAGTAAGCCTTGTTCCTTCTTGAACAAAGGTTCTTGCTTCTTGTATGTCATTAATTAATTCAGGTGGTGCGTAATAACCTTTACCAATTAGAGGACTAAAAACATCGTCCTTGTCTGTCTTTAAAGCAGTATCTATTAGTTGGTAATCATCTAACCCTAGTTCATTCCTTTGTTCTCTAGTCACTAACCATCTCTGATCAGGCTCTCCAGCTGTCCCAAGTCTTTCTAAGTTAGCATCAACGGCAAGCCTGTTGACTAAATAACTAACATTCTCATAAGTTTTTACAACATTCCAAGTGCCGTCAGGTATTTCTCCTAATGCTTCCCTCACAGCTTTTGGGAGATCTTGTTTCTTTTTAAGAACATCTGCATCTAAATCTTCTCCATACTTAGAAAAGTTATTCTTGAAAGTAGCTTCTAAAAAAGCTTCTTCACTTTGACCCTCAGTTTCTAAAGCTTGAGCTAAAGTTTTAGCTAGCCCACTAAACTCTGCTCTCTTAGCTGACTCAGATTTAGTTATCCAGTCTACATCATTGTTTGCGTAAGCTTCTTTATCTTTTTTGATGACCTCTGCTGAGATTTCATTTTCTTGATTTTGTTTAAAAATTTCTCTAGCTGCATTCAACCTAAGTGCTTTTGCTTTAGGATTATCTTTAGAAAATATAAACTCTTTCCAAGAAGCGTCTTGGAAGATCCTATACGAACGAGTTAAGTAAAAACCTTCTTGAGCACTGAACCGTGCTTCTATGTCCGTGTACTCATCTTTATCTATCTTTGATAACTGTTCTGAAATGTATCGTGAGGATGCAGTTATTTTAAATCTCAGTCCTCTAAGTGTTTCAGCTAACTCAGGAGATTTCTCACTGATCTTATTTAAAGCTTGATCTACTCTAGCAAGGGTTTCTTGTCGTATCCTTTGCTTTTCCTTTATCACTGCTGACTCATAATCACGGTCTGCTTTTTTAACAGCCTCTATAACATCTTTAGGATTTTCTAAATCTCTAGCAGCTAACTTAGCAGCGTCTCTTTCAGCAATAAAGACCGCATCAACTTCTTCACTTACGTTGATATTGTTTCTTTCTCCAGTAGCTTGTTCTAATAAAGTATTTATTTCTGCGGTAAACCCACCCCATCCTTCATTAACAAGTCTTTCTATCTGCCCTATATAAGATTCAACTTCTGTACGGATACCATTCATGAAGCTTTCTCTCCGCTCCATTTCTCTCTTCCATCTAGGATCTTTTAAGCCTGTGAACCAGGACCAAAAAGTTTTGATCCAATTAGGTTTACCCTCAACAGGGCTAGTGTAACTACCTAACTGACCTATAGGTACTTCAATCAAAGTTCTAAATTCTTTTTCAATGTCTGTCAAAGCTTGCGGGTCATCAGCTTTAGTTATTACATTTCTTATTTGTTCCAGCCCTGCTTCAGCAGTAGCACCCCCATTGTACACAATCATTTTTTCAGGGTTAAAAACATAACCCTTTCTTAGATGTGTCCTAGCAGTGCCTAAAGAATCTAACTTCAAAGCTAACTCTTTACTTACGTCAGATGCTAAATCCTTATCAAGACTTTGTGAGATTAAGTCAATAGAGTTATCTAATGACTGCATTGCTATTTCTTTTAGCTTTGGAAATGAATTTAATATGGTTAAAGAATCTCTATAATCTTTACCACTTACTGCTTCAGCGGTTAGCTTTTTGATAGCATTGATTGCAATACTTTTAACAACTTCATCCCCTTGAGCTTCAATGTCCTCTTCAGAAAAAATTCCTGTATCAAATAATAAATCATTTTCTGAAGAAATAAAAGATAAGAACTTATCATCAATCCCTAAATCAGCAAAAGATTCAACGCTTAGATTATCATTTAAAAAAGTATCTTCAATAGATTTAATTGTAAACTCAGATTCAAGGTACCCATTTAAAGAAGCCTCTTCTCCTTTTGTTTTTCTATAAGATGACAAGGCATCTATTAAAGCAACTTTGTTGAACTCAAGAACACCCTCATCAACAGTCACCGCTGCTAAGTTTGGTGAGTTTGTTGTTCTTACTATATATTTTTTTGTTATATTATTTCTGACATGAACAGCAGCATCTACTAGTAATTCATTAGCCCCCTCAGTAGTCTCTGTGGTGAAGTCAGTCTCTTGGCTGTTTGCTGAAAGAGCAGGTCCCTCATCAAGGTATATTGCAGAAGGTGGGTTGTTATCTATAATGGTTTCAACAGCTTGTGTTTCTGTAGCTACGTTAGTCCCAAACTCATTAAGTACTTTTATTAAGAAAGTATCTACTGTGTCACCACTTACTTTAGAAGTAACCATGATATCTTTAATTCTACCAACTGTTACTCCTTCAACATAGTTTTCGCTACCCCTTTGACTTATCTCAGGAAAAGTTATTTTTTCTTTTCTAGTAGAGACACTCTCTAAAAAGTCTACGTATTTATCCCTAATTACATCTAGTTTAGCACGGTTGAAATTTGGTATGCTCTGTTGTACTTCAGGATCAGAAAGCAAGTAGGCTTCTACTTTTTCTATGTTAGCTTGCTGAACTTTCTCTGCTGTTTCTTCTTGGTTGCGTACCCCTTTATTTGTAATCTTTCTTTTAGAAACTTCATTTGCTTTAAGCCAAAGAGAATCTTCAGTTGTTATAGGTGTTTCTTCTGGCTCAACAGATAGCTCAACATCTTCAACTTCTAACTTTTCTTTTGAAGCTTTTTCAAAATCAACGAACCTCCCCCTGATAGAACTAGCTAATGTATTTGTGTAAGCTGCTTCTATATCATTCAAATACTTCGCTACACTCTTGTTGATAAATGAATACTGATCCTTGCTCTCTTGAACATTTGGATCTAAGAATCCTCTAACATGTTGAACGAGGTCTTGTAAGAACTCTAAGAATCCTTTGTCTTTAGTTATGTCAGTCAGCTTAGTTTCGCTCTCAATAAATTGTCTAGTAAACTCTGAAACAATTTCATCAGCCTCCATTGTAGGGCTTTGTTCTGAGTTTGGTTCTAATTCACCAGGCAGTATTACATCATCAACCTCCATGCCTTTGTAAACGGCAACGGAGTTTCTTAGCTTATCTATCCCCTCTCCTTTAGCTAACGACTCATATACTTCAGTAAGTTTCTTTTTAGAGAACTGAAGGAAGTTTAAACCTTCTTCCTGAGAAGATCTCTTCCTCCACATATCTTTAAGCAAAGAGCTTTCACTAACGTGCACAAACTCGTGTGCGAGCATTGTATCTAAAGCTTTTTTCCTGGCTTCTTTTCCTTTTAAATCTTTTAACTGCGCTGTGATTTTATCGGTGTCAATTTGTAGTACAATGTTTGGGTTGTCCGTTGTACCAGCATTGATACCAACTCTCATTGGGTTATTATCAGGGAGCTTGCCATCAACATACTGTATGAATATGTCTTCTTTAGTGTTGGTAGGAACCCAACCACTGATGTAATCAGCTACATCTTCTTTAGTAAGTTTACTTCCGAAGTTTGTCAGGATAGTTCTGCTAGTTGGTTTCTCAGCTAATGTTTCTTCAAACTCTTCAACGGCTCCTTCTATCTCTGCATCCCCCACAACAGTAACATCTTCGGCAACAGGAGCCTCTGCACCTGCTTCTTTAGTTTCAATTGGGTTAGTAACTTTTAAAGATTCTTGTAACTGTTCAGCACTGATAACTAAACCTGCTTCATCTAAAGCCTGAGAGGCTTGGGCAAGAGCGGTGTTCAGAGCGACTGTTTTCTTGTTCTCTTCGCTTTTTACATTGGTAGATTTCAATAACCTATCTGGGCCAAAGAAAGTTTCTGACCCAACAGTCATAGTACCACCTAGAATACTTCCCAACCCACCCGCATAAAGACCTTGAGATATGCGCTCCTTCATGGGAACAAACTCATTCAATACAGCACTGTCTACAAAAGATCCTATGAATTCATCAAGACCTTCTTCAGCACCTTCAGCAGCAGCACTGCCTAATGCTTTTTTAATTAAGGTAGAGTTTGCTTCCTTCTTGTATAACTCAGCAGCTTGTTTAGCAATAGTATTTCTTAAAAGAGCTTTAGTTGTTTCCTCATTCGCTTTAAAAGCAACATTAGGCACATTGTTTATAGCATTCTTAAATTGTCTAAATGATGCTCCTTTGGCTACAATGTTTTCTAAACCACCTGCACCAAAAGCAGAAAATCCAGAAGTTATAACACCAGTCAAAGTACCTCTTGCAAAAGCAGCTCCTAAAGCTTTGTCATGTTTTTCTTCATGACTCATATCTTCTGGCAAAGAGTTATAGATAGAAGCGTAGGTAGCTCCTGCTGATCTGTTAGCAGAAGTTAAAAACAAAGAAGAAGTAATACCAAACTTCTGTGCTGTTTGCTCATTGAAACGACCTATAGCTAATGGAGTTTTCTTAGGGTCAATAGCAGCTTCATTTGCAATTCTTTTGATTGCTTGTTCTTTAGAAGCAACGTTATCTAATTTTCTACCAACCCCTAAAGCTTTAGCCCCTTTAGTTAATGGACCTGCTAAGAAGTAAGTAGAAGCTAAGTCTGCTCCGACAGCTGGAAGTATAGTAGCTAAGTCATAGCCTACTCCAAACTCCCCACCGAAAAGACCATCTAGTTCTCTCCTTTGTGACTGTTTCTTTTGAGATTCTTTTAAGTAATTAGCAGAAGCGTCGTTGCCTAGTAAGGCTCCAATAGAAGCACCAATCCCTACGATTGCTTCAGGGACAGATGCACGGACACCACCCCACCAGTTCTTTGAAGCATCATAGTTTTTCTCATTAGAAAGAAACTCATCAACAAAGGCAACTCTATCCTCTTTCCATTTCTGTGGGTTCTCAGCTTTTGCTCTAGCCCACTTGTCTCCAACCGCTGATTCTAAATGATCACTACTAAGTACATCATCAATGTGATAAGATCTAGAATACATATAGTTTCTTCTAGATTCACTAAGTGCTTTTCTCTGACTAGGAGTAAGTCTGTCATCTTTTAAAAGCTCATTAAAAGCTTTTGGGTTCTCCATTACAGTTGGGTGTGCAATAGGCACTCCCATTGGAGTAAGTCTTAAATTGTTTTCAGGTTTGTCTTCATCATACTTAAAAGCACCCTGGTTGTTTGTGTGGACAATAGATAGTTCTTTAATTAAGTTAGCTATTCTCTCATTGGAAAACCTGTAAGAGTTATCAACAGAAATACCAGCTGCTTCTGCATCTCCCCATCCTTTTCGTTTAGCAAACTCATTGAGAAAAATTGGAGTAAGGTCTTCTATTTCTTCAGGTAATTCTTCTGATAAAATTTGTGTTATCTTTTCAGGTCTGTCTGCAAAGATTTGCTGTAACCAATTTCCTTTTGTTCTATAAGTCTCAAGATCAATTGAGTTAACAATGGCATCGTTAATTGTTTTAGCATAAGGTGAGTCTTTATCACCAAGCATCTCACGTAAAATACCTAAGTCTTCTTCATCTAAATCTGATTCAAAATTAGTTTTACCAGGCACCCTTGTAGATTCTAACCCCTCAGAAACTTGCCATAGATCTCTAGGATCAACAGCACCTAGAGTCACTGCACTCAATGCTCTTTGACTAGCTAACTTCTTTTTATCAGGAGAGGTTCCTAAAACATCATAATCTCCTACTTGTACAGTTCCTCGACCACCTTCTAAAATAGTAGCAAAAGGTAGTTCACCACTTGCCATTAAAGATTTTTTAGCCCTATTAAGATATTCATTTTGTTTGGCTGTATCAATTGCAGCAAAATCTACGTTAGGGAAAACTCTATTTACAATACGCTCATCATTTAAACTACCTGATTGGTAAGCGGTTGATTGATTAGCTAGTGCTGCATAATCTTCATCAGATACTTCCTCCCCATTAGAAGCCCAATTAACATAGTAGTTCTGAATATCCGCTTCTTTCTCTCTAGTTAACTCGCCTCGTTTAAAGAGTTCTGTCCGGTAGTAATCTAAATACTGGGGTAGATCCTGATCTGTTGTTAAATCCTCATCACTGTTGATTTGTTTCCATTGAGGATATGAATATAAAGAACCTAATTCATTATTAATTGGTGTTTCAGCAGTCGCTAAATTTGATCTGTTAAGTGCCACGACAAAGTATTAAATGTTAAAATTATATTCTAGGTGGGATTCCTAATCCTCCTAATCCAGATGATGTTCCTGGAATACCTCTAGAGCTAGGGTCAAACCTATTTAGTTTTCTTACGCCTGTTATAGGTTGAGTGCTGACTCTATAAAGTAAAGATTGTAACAAGCTTTTTGGTTCTGCAAAAAGAGCACCACCAATTAAACCTGCCGTACCATCGTCGGTAGGTTTAGGCTGTTGAGTCCAATCAAAAAGTTTTTTATAAGCTTCAGAACCCATAAGTCCCATCGAAGCAGCTTCTGCTAAGACCATATCAGAAGCATTTTTAAGAGAGTCCCAACTAGCATCATCCCCTACAGAACTTTCAACGAAGCTCTTTAAAGCTGTGATCCTGTCTTTTGATAACTCATCTTGTTTCTCTCTTTGTTCTTTTTTGATAGACCCTTTGATAGCTTCTTTAGCTCCTTTAACAATAGGACTAGTAGGTGCCATCCCAATTGATTTAGCAGCTTCTTCAACAGCTTCAGGAGACTGAGTAGCTATAGCATCAGAAAATAATTTTACTCCTAAGTTAGATACATTAGGGTCCGTTGAATTCTTAATAGCCGATGTAGTTATATCTAATAATTTTTTACCTTGGTCTGTTTGTAAAAGAGTAGGATCTGAAAACAACTGCCTATATGCAAAGTTTGCTTGTTCAGAAGGTGTTGCATCAGATGCAAAGACAGGGCTAAGTCTTTCAGACATGATTGCAAACCTTTGCTCTATCTCTCTATCTTTTTTTAGAGTCTCTGCTTCACGTTTAATCTTTGCGTTTTGTTGCCTAAGGGCTAATTCTTTCTGAGCAGTATCAAGTTTTCTATAAGAATCACTATATTCTTCTGATTCTAATTTATCAAAAGCAGGACCATAATCTTTTCTTATCTGCGATCCATGTTGACTTCCTAAGGACATACTAAATATGTCACTCTTCAAAGCCTGAATATCTTCTACCCCAAACGAATCTTGTGGATTCGCTGATCTAGCTTGTGCATCTGCTAGAAGAAAATCTGCTTGACGATTTATGTTGTCGTAAGAAGCTTTTTGCCTAGCACTAAGTGTATCCCTGTACGACATCTTAGCGTCTTCTACCTCCTCCGATTAAGAAATCTTTAAGATCCGATAATCCCTCACCAACTGGATCTAAAGCTTCTTCTTTAATAGCTGTCGCAACACTACGTTTTTTCTTTCTTTCAGCGGCTTCTTTTTGGAAAAGCCTATCTAACTCCGCATCTTCAGCTTCTTCTCTTTTCTTAGCTTCTTCTGCTCTCCTCTCTTCTTCTTCTTTAACTTTTTCATCCACTTCAGCTAGTTTCTTTTGGTATTCTTCTTGATCTTTTTCATACCTCTCTTGCTCTTCTGCTTGTAGCATATCAAACTCTGCCTTTTCTGCTTCAATTGCTTTTAACTCATCGGCAGCAGATAATGGTTTTTGTTCTATTGTAGCATTTTTAGTAGCATCAAAAGCAGCAAGTTTGTCATCCGGTAACTTCTTTTCAGCAGGTTTTCCTTGTTTAGGAGGCTCTCCTTGTGCGGGTGATTTCCTATTCATTATGTCTCTAAAGAGTGCAATATCTTGAGGGCCTAAATTTTCACCCATCGCTATCTTTCTTTCTAATATCTTACTCTGTGTAAAATCTAACCCTTTCCGACTTTGTTCAGCATCTCCTTTTTTAAAGACTTCTGCTTTATAATCTTTTATTTGTTGCTGTTTAGCTCTGCCTTTTGTGTTACGGACAACCCTATCAAAATCTCTCTCATCAAAAGATGAATCCCCTAGTTTTCTACCTTCTCTCAAAATCCTAGCTTTTTCCTCAGGGTTTTTACTGAAGTACATGGGATCTGCTGCACCTTCTCTAGTCATTCTAGAAATGATCTGATTACCTAACTCTCTTCGTCTATCTACATTAGATAAAGTCTCAGCCTGACTGTCTTCAAAGGCTCTCGTCCTCGCATCTTCTAAGATCTTTTCCATATAATCTTTACGAGCTTGAGACATTTCTTCAGGAGCTTCAGGTTCAACAAGACCCTCCATCTGCTGCGATCTAAAAGCTTTTAAATCTAAAGGCTCTGCTGAAGGAATACCTAAAGCTGAAGCATCTTCAGATACTTTAGGTAAAGGCTCTCCTCCTTGCAAAAGAGTCGCACCTATTCTTGTTCTAGGACGAGTTCTACTTCCGCTTCTAAGCATTTCCGTAAACCTATTTAATCTAGTTGGAGCTGCTTTAGGTGCAGAAGAAGCAACACGATCTATCGGGGTGTCTCTTCTAGCCCCTAAAAGTTGATTGTCAGTTCTACCTCTGCCAGATGTTTGTCTAGATCTAGGTAATCGTTGTCTTGGAGGTCTTGTGGTAGCTCCTGCTCGACCAAAAGCTCCTTCCCCCATTTTGCCAAAGCTTCCTTTTTGGTTTCTAACAGCAGTATCTACCCCTTCTCCTGCAAGTTTCCCAGTCCCTTTGGTTGTGCCTTTAGCTGCTCCTGTAGCAGCAGTTTTACCTAATTTTCCTAGGGTTACTGCTTGACCTATGCCAGGTAAAGCTGCTGAAGCTCTTAAAACACCTGAGGCAACATCACCTCTTTGAAAAGAAATACCTGCATTTATTAAGTCAACAAAGTTGCCAACTATGGGAGTCATACCCGCTACGTCTAAACCTGTTTGTAATTTGTCAAGCCAAGCCATTTATATAAAAATTGTTAAGTTCATGAATAAGAAAAGAAGAATGTATAAATTTAAGGTTTATTAGTGGTAAGTCAACCAATCGGCTAGCACACTCTGCATAAGAAAGGTGTGCACAAAAATACCCCCCTATCTAAAAACTTTATAAAACCCTATTAAGCATATTATTACATATTGTTGTAAAATGCTTTTCTTGTGTTAGGGATTTTTTTAAAGTTGATCTGTTGCTAAAATAGTAGAAAGTTTCTTCAAACTTCTTCCTTTTGAAAAAGTTCCATCTGAATTTTTCGTAGGAGGGTCAACTGCAACCAATCCGTGCCTCTGCCTGGCTAAATCTAAACACAAAAAAGCAGCATCCGCTAAGTCTGGTGATTGCCCAAAACGAGCTTTATAGTCAGGTTTTGACTCTAATTTCATGCGTAGCGTAGTGCTTTTTACCAAATCATAGTTCCTGCTAGTTATTTCTTTAGCTAAATCACTTGATATACCAAACAATTGCTTTGTCCTACATAACTCTTTGCCAACAAACCAAAGCTCACTTACTCTGTTAAAGTAAAGCTCATACCCTGTTAGCTTACTTTTAGAACTAACCTTCTTATCTGATGCCTTCCCACCAAAAGAAACACGAAGAATCCCCTCACCAAACTCTGCCGCTAGTATGTCAGCCAAAGGAGAACCCGCACCTGTCGAGTCAATTGCAAGATCATATGGTTGAACCCCCCTCTTTTGACACGCCTCTTTCACCTGCTGAACAATCTGATAAGATCGGGGGACGGCTTTGTTGGTGGCATCGTCAGTAAGTTGAACAGATTCTCCCAACTCACAAACAAATTGACCTGTTATATCTACTCCAACTTTACCAAAGTATAAGATAGATCTGTCACCATTGTTAGTAAATGCAGGGTCAAATCCCGCAATCGACGTAGGTTTGCTTTTCCATTTAACCTGATTCATGGACCCTGATCTTATGATCTCTGATTCACTGTACACAGTTTCAGCTTCATCTGAGTCAAAGAATACTGCTCTGACCATTCGCATGTACCCTCTACTCTCAGGACCTAGCAACTCAGCATCCTCTTCAATTTTTTGTGCAGTAGGTAGCCAAGGGTATAAGTCTTCTCCTGCTAAGACATTAGGAGATCTTTCTCCATCGAGTCTTATATACGTCCCTCCCCATTTAGTTTCCCATGTATCATCTGTTTCTACGTTAACAGATTCCCAACCTCCACCTTCTTTAGGAGTACTCCACACACCGAAAGCATCGAACCTACTTGATGGGTTACTCATACCAACTAGCGAGAAGTAAGGGTTTTTTGACAAGTTTGATAGCCCTGCTTGTAGAATAGCTTCGCTTAATTCACTAAGCTCGTCTGCAATCAAGAAGACTTTTTTCTGCTTAATACCTATAAACTTACCAACCGCTTCTCTTGTTTTTGATTTTTCAGCAGCAATCAAAGATAATCCAGCTCTTTCTACTAAGTTCCCTTGTTCATTTATATAAGCGACATTACCGATTGAATCTCTAATCTTAAAAGGAGCACCTTCTAAAACAGAGAGTAAACTGATCACTGAACCCCAAATCCTTTTCCGTGCTTCTCTGAGCGTGGTAGAAGTGAGTAGGATTAATGTTTCATGTGGAGCAGCCATCCAATTGATAATACCCCACGCTGCCATTGTATGTGACTTACCACTAGATGCAGCACCTCCTACAGCAACATATTTATTTTTGAGACAAGTCCTTACTATTTCTTCTGCCCAAGGATGTCTTACCATTAAAGGTTCAGGAACATCAGAGTTATTCCAAAGCTCGTCACAAAGTCTCCAAAAATAATATTCTCTAGCAGAGTCTTTTTTATGTTTAGAAAAACCGTACAGGAGTGCAGAGATCAGATTACATGGCGGTATTTTCATACCACCGACATCCATCATTTTTGTTTTAGCATCTATAGTCGGCTCATAAATAATTTTAGTTGGAGTCATGAGATACTTGAAATATAGCAGTTATAATAGTATATGTTAAGTGGTTTGGCTAAAGATAATAAAGAAGAGTTAATTCAAAGAGCAGTTGATTTATACCATCAAGGTTTAAAACCTGCTAGTATTGCTAGAGAATTAGACATACCTGGCACAACAATTAGAAGGTGGTTAAAAAACCATGCGGGAAGAAAACCTAAAGATGTTAGGGCAAAGGATCATGTTGAAGAAACTTTAACTAAACATGATACCCATATTGAAGAGAAAAAAACTATTGAGCAAATTGCAGATGCTCAAGCTACTCCTGCTGAACAGTATAAAGCTTTCATGGCAGGGCTGTCTCTTAAAAAACTAAGAGACGCTGATAAGTTAGGGACGTTAGGTCCAATTAGAACAGCGAGGGATGCAGAGATTTGGAATAAAATCGCTAGGGAGAACTTAGGATTAACAGATCAAAAAGGAGGTCCTAATGGTAAAATTCAAATTGATTTGTCAATTCTTAGGGAAGACTGGAAAAAGAAAGGGAAGATTATAGATGCGGAGGAAAGTGAACCTGAAGATAAAAAATAAATGTCAACACACGAAGATGGAGATACCGCTCTGTTATTATATGAAGGATTACAAAATGCTTTTATTGGTAGTATAGAAAGATATGGGCAACCACCAATAGCCTGTTATAGTAAACGATTAGTAATCAAAGTACTAAAAGAAGAATATGATTTAACAGATAAACAAGCGAGAGACAGGTATGAATTTGAATATTTACTTAGCAATCATGGAGAAGCTACCCCTTGTTTTTTAAATGATGACCCACCAAATGTTTCAGGATCGTTCAAGGATTAATAATCCAACAATAGTTATTAGGAAAAATTTACCTAATGACGACTTTCAATTTGTCACTGAAAAAAGAGTTGGCACATACTATTTGGTAATACCAAAAACAGCTAAAGAAATATTCTATATTCAGATGTTAGTAAAAAATGTAGAAGTCATGATACCTTTTGAAGGGGATGGTTTAATCCTTAGTTGTAAAGTTGTAGATAGATTTTTTGTTTCACCTGACTAATGATAATAGGAATTGATAATGGTCTTGATGGTGGGTTAGCTGCTATTTCTAAAACGACAGGAGACTTAATAAATAAAACGGTTATGCCTACCCTAAAAAGAGGTAACAAAAGAGAAGTAGATGCCTATAGATTGTACCAGTGGATTTTAGGTTTAGACGAAATGCCAAGCAATTTTGTAATTGCAATAGAAGAACCTTTACACCATGCAAAATCTTCACAAGCAGTAAGATCAATGGCATTGTCTTTTGGAAAAATAAAAGGGTTATGTGAAGTAAAAGGGTGGGAGCACTGTTGTGTTTCAGTACATAAATGGCAAAAGAAAATGTTAGGGCACGTTCCTAAAGGTATGACAAAAGAGGCAGCAGCTTGGAAAGCAGAATGTTTAGCTCCTGACGAATGTTGGCAAAAAAGCAAAAGGGCTAGCAAGGCACATGATGGGATGATTGATGCTTTTTTAATAGCTAGATACATTAGAGGGAAATAGTTCTAGCTTTTTTATTTTAGGTGTGCTAATTAAAAACTAATGAAAGCACTCTACCCAAAGCAAGGCACCGCTGCCGACTTTTTTATTAACACCCTTAGTAATGGTAAATCAACTATTGATACTTCTAGTGTAGGTACAGGTAAAACTGTAGTCGCTAGCCACATATCAAAAGAGTTAGGAAGACCAGTTGCTGTTATTTGCCCAAAAGCTGTCATCCCATCATGGGAAAGAGAGTTAGAAGAATTTGGTGTAAAACCTTTATTTGTATTGAATTACGAAAAGATAAGGACTGGTAATACAGAGTTTATGACTAAGCGAGGTAAGAAGATAATGACCTGGCATTTACCTGAAGACACTATCATCTTAATGGACGAGATACATAAAGCAAAAGGTCCTTATACTCAAAATGCACAACTATTAATATCTTTGATTACGCAAAAGTTTTTGGTGCACGGCATGAGTGCTACTGCATGTGAAGACCCTACAGAAATGAGAGCTATAGGGTACATGTTAGGTCTACATAGTTTGAATAAATCTGTTTCTCCAAAAAGGAGTTGGTACTCATGGATGTTATCTAATGGTTGTCTACAAGACCAATGGAAGACTTGGAAGTTAGCTAGTAGAAAAAAGTTAAAATCTGTTAAAGAAACAATTTATGGGGTTACTGGTTTTAAGTTAACTATTGAAGACTTCCCTGATTCATTTAGAGATAACCGAGTTTTTGTAGAGCCAATACAATTCAATGCTCCTAATAAAATTATAAAAGCTTACGAGGACTTAGGGGTTACTCCAGACATTGTACAACAATTTATTGAGCACGGTAGTGTTGAGAACAGTGACTTTGATATTGTGAATATCCTACGTGCTAGAATGCTCGCTGAGAGCTACAAGGTTTTAGATCTAGCGGATATGTCAACTGATCTGTACCACCAAGGTAACTCTGTTGTGATCTTTGTGAACTTCAAAGAAACGATTGATACCCTTTGCCAAAAACTAGATTGTGGCAGGATTGATGGTGGGCAAACTGCTCAAGAAAGACAGAAAGAGATTGATGATTTTCAATCTGATAAAAGAAGAATACTTGCTGTTAATACAGCAGCAGGAGGCACAGGACTGTCTCTGCATGATGTGAAAGGCAAACACCCTAGAGTTAGTTTGATTAGCCCTTCTTTCTCTGCTAAAAACCATCTACAAGTCCTAGGAAGAATACACAGGAACGGAGCAAAGTCAGATGCTGTACAAAAGATATTAGTGGCTGCGGGATCTATAGAAGAGAACGTAATGAAAGCCATAGAAAGAAAACTTAAAAACTTAGAAACATTACATGGATAACCAACCAGATCATGGAAGTAGAGGACACGCAGAGTTTTCACCATCTAGTCTTAAATATGTAGCCACTTGTCCTGGCTTCAAAGGGCGAAGTGGTACTAACGCTGCTGCTGAAAAAGGAACACGGATACATGAAGCATTAGAGATTAGAGATCCTTCAGCATTACACGATGAAGAGGAGCTTGAGATTTATGAGCAGATTGTAAAAGATGAAGCTGAGTTCATGCAGGAAATTATTGGGGATGAGGAATATGAAGAGCACAATGAAATGCTCACTCACGTACAGTTAAATGGGACTAGTACATGGGGGACTTGTGATCGTTTAATACTGTATGCGGATAAAGCGATTATGGGCGATTACAAAACTGGTATATCAGTTATTGATTCACCTAGAGACAATTGGCAAGCTAAAGCATATGCTTTGGGAGCTTTTCAAAAGTTTAAACAAATTAAGGAAATTACTTTCGTATTTTATGTTCCTGTTAGGAATGAAGTTCTACATGATGTATTTAAGCGTGAAGAAATGGAGGAGATGACCCATGAACTTTCTTTAGTTATCTTACAAGGCGAAAAAATTAGACCACAGTGGGAGTATGGTAAACCTGCTATAGCCGATGTTAACCCAACTGTTAATTGCAGATTCTGTGCTTTTGAAGCTAAGTGCCCTGCTTTAGGTGCGATAGCTATACAAGTAGCTAAAAAGGTAGCCGACCATTCTATTCCTGATACAGACATATCTGATCCTGATGATCCAAAGACTCTTGAAGAACTTTGGGCAATCGCAAAGATAGTAACTAACTGGGCAACACGTATAAAAGCCAAAGCTATTACTATGGCTAAAGAAGGGCATGAGTTTCCTTCATTGAGATTGAAGTCAATGGGGGCTACAAAAAAATGTAACGACAATAAAAAATTAGCTGAAATTGCTAAGAAGCATAACTTGTCGGATGAAGAATTACTCACACTTGCAACTTTTCCTTTGCAAAAGATTGCAACTGCTGTAAGTAAACAAGCCCCTGATGGGGAGAAAGGACAAGCAAAACAGGATTTTTTGAATGAATTGCTTGAAGAAAAAATTGTCGATGTCTCCGAAACAAGGTACACATTGACGTAAATTAAAATAAAATATAAAAATGAGTAAAACGAAAAAACCGCCTAAAGCGGAAATTGTAAAGCCTGAAAAGGCAGAGTTAGCAGCAGATACTGAATCAGCAAGATTCACTATATCAAGAGATGATATTAACGTATCAAAGTTTAATGTTAAACAAAACTCTTCAGGGTACGAAGCAGGATCTTCTGGATCGTTAGTCTACAACATGGAAACCGAAGTGGTTCCCCCAAACACAACTAGTGATATTATCTTTGTAGATATTAAAAAATATTGGATGGAAGATGTAGGTTATGAAAATGACATTAAACCACGCACTGCCCATACAGAAGAAGAAGCAAAAATTCTTGAAGAAGAGTCTGAGTTTGTGGTCCGTAAGTGTGCTGACCTTACCTTCTTAGTTCCGCAGCCTGATGATTGTGAAGATGATTCTCCATTCACATATGCTCTAGGAGATAAGAACTATGCTTTTGGCAAGATGTTTGTATGGAAAGGAGCTTATAGGGGGACCTATGAAAAGATAGCTACCTTTCTTGTTACCAACCTCAATGCTGAATGTGAAGACATGTGCTGGACATTTAGAACAGTTGAACAAGAGTTCAAAAGAAATCGTTGGATGGAGCCTCGTGTGGACCCTTGTAATAAGCCAGTACCACAAGAAGCTAAAGATCTTGCAGTCAGAATGAGAGCCATACTCGCATGACCGAAAGAGAAATATTACAGAAAGAACTCGAAGCTGTGCAAGAGAGTATAGTTGAGGTCAGAAAGAACCTCGAAGATCTCACGCAAATGCTAGGAAGAATGAATCTACTTAGCAATATCTTCAGCAAAGAGTTAGAATCAATGGGTGGTCCAGACCCAAAAGAAGAAAAAGATTCTAGCGTGGACAGCTAGTTAGCCCAAGGAGTTGAGGGACTCCTTCCTTACCCTAGTGGTCTTGGTTTTTCTTGCTTTCTACCAAGATCACTAGGGACTTTTACCCCTATGAATACCTTTGCCCTTGATTACGAAACTTATTATGATAAGAACTGCTCTATTAAGACTCTTGGTCCTTTAGGGTATTTCAGCCACCCTGAGTTTGATGCTTATCGAGTTTCTGTTTGGGGAGATGAGGGGACAAAGTTTGTAGGGCACCCAAAAGATTTTGATTGGGATTTATTAGAAGGCAATCGTGTTCTCAGTCACAATGCTTCCTTTGATGAGACGCTATATCTGTATGGTATAAAACAAGACTGGTGGCCTGGTGTAAAGTATGCAGAGTGGCATTGCACGGCTGACTTAGCAGTCTACTGCGGTTTGCCTAGATCACTTAAAGGATCAACTGGCGTTGTTTTTGATTTAGAGGTTAGTAAAGAAACTAGAGATAATATGTCAGGCAAGAAGTGGGAGGATATGCTCGAAGGTTTTCAGGAAGAAGTCGATGAGTATGCTTTGAAAGATTCTGAGCTTTGCTTACAGCTTTGGGAAGAGTTATCACCAAAATGGCCTGAACACGAAAGAGATATTAGCAGAACCAATAGGACAATAGTACAAAGAGGCATCCCTATTGATTATGACCTTCTAACAAAGAACAAGAATGTTATAGCCAATAAACTTTTTGAAACTGAAAAGAATATTCCTTGGTTCGGAGAAGCTCCAACATTGTCCAGGAAATCATTCAATGAAGAGTGCCGTAAAGTTGGTATTGATCCCCCAGCTAGTTTAGCTCTTAGTAGTGAAGAAGCTAATGAGTGGATAGATGATCATAAAGAGAGTCATCCTTTTACGGAAGCTGTTAGGGACTACAGAAGAATTAATGCTCTTAAAAAGAAACTAGATAGTTTTGAATATGCTACCCTTGATGACTCAAGATACTATGGGGGCTGTTTTTATTTTGGAGCACATACTGGAAGATACTCAGGAAGTGGAGGTAACTTGAATATGCAGAACCTTCCTAGGGCAGAACATTTCGGTATAAACCTGAGACACATGATCTCTGCACCTGTGAACAAGAAACTCATTATTGCTGACTTATCTCAAATCGAAGTTAGGACTCTTTGTTACTTGGCAGGAGATTTTGATATCATGGAAGATATTAAAGAAGCAGATGACATCTATGAAGTCTTTGCTAGAGAATTAGGTTTTTGGAGTGGGGACGGTTCTTTTAAAGAAGCTGATGAAGGAAAACTCAGGCATAAAGTAAAACAAATTGTTTTAGGATGTGGGTATGGGGTATCAGGTAAGAAGTTCGCAATGATATCAGGATTTCCTATTGAGCAAGCAATTGACTACGTAAGAATTTACAGAGATAAAATGAACAAAGTTGTAAAGCTTTGGAATAAATACCAAAGAAGTTTGGTTGTTGCTAACCATTTACAAAAAGATTTTACAATAGAACTTCCCTCTAAAAGAGTTCTTAATTATGGGAGCATAAAGAAAAGTGCAGGGGAGTTTAGAACTAATTATGTGTCCCATCATTATAAAGGTAACAAACAAGTACCTATTCGCCTATGGGGAGGTCTTCTCGCAGAGAATGCCTCACAAGCTCTTAGTAGAGATATCTTTTCAGATATGATGCTTCGTCTTGAGGAAGAAGGCATCAAAACAATTTTTCATGTCCATGATGAATTTATCATTGAGGTCGATGAAAATAAAGCAGACGCAACTCTTGAGAAAGTTTTGCAAGTCATGTCCACGCCCCCTAAATGGATACCTGAAATCCCTTTAGAGGCAGAAGGTAAAATAGTAGATAGATACGAAAAATGAGTTACAGATATATTAAGAACCTATTAGATAAAAAAGCAGTCAAGTGTCCTGATTTAACAGCACTTAAAAAGAAAAGACCCTCACTTAAAGGTAAACTAGCATATAGGAAATGGTGCAAAGATAAAGACACAGAACATGTATTCTATTCTCTTTGTGAAGGTGACAATGCAAACCTTAGAATAGATGGTCAAAACCCTTTATATGCGGTAAGTGGTATAGTTGCAGACTATGATGCAAATGTGGATTGGGATACAGTGGATGATCAAATCAGGATAGGATGTAAAGATTTATTGCCTACATGGAGGACTAAAACATTTTCAAATTATATTAGACTGATATGGGAGTTTGAAGAAAAGATACCAGTATCTTCTGATATGTATTCAGCTTTCTGTAAAAGGATATCTACTAAGATTGGAGTTGAAAGAGTATTACCTGGGTTTGATCAAAGCTCTTTTAAGAGTAGCCAATACTTTGAGCTTGGAGAAGATTGGCAAAGACTAGGGGATGCCTTGAGTAAATCAATTGCAACTACAGCATTGTTGCAAGCTGCAAAAGACAACCCACCAACAACATCTGATGTATCCATCCCAATGGATATTCTAGAAAAAGAAATAAAAGAAAGATGGCCTAACAGATGGGAAGGAGATTTTTATGAAGGAGCTAGAGGTCCTTTATTTTGGATAGATGATGGGATTGAAAGAGAAGGTTGTCAGGTAGCAGAGCACGGAATCATTTGCTACAGCGACAGAGGGCATAGCCCTTTCTTAAACTGGAGAGAGTTATTAGGGTCTAAGTTTGTAGAGGAATATGAGGGTAAAAAATTACAGAGTGTACTAGACCAGTATTGGTTCAATGGTAATAATTATTTTAAGTTGATGTACAATAGGGC
>CEOT01002415.1_pt1 | contig 25939 bp, 10 predicted proteins | sample 530671 | NCBI WGS metagenome assembly CEOT01 (sample SAMEA2620852, study PRJEB7988) | marine metagenome | isolation source: saline water (ENVO:00002010), including | reverse complement strand
GAAAGGGCTTCGGCCCTTTTGCATTTAACTTTTTAATAACGAAAATAATTTTTAGAAATAATGAATGAATTAATTCTCTCAAAGCTTGACGCAAATGAGGTGAGAGCAAACAAAGGAGTTGTGTCTGTTGCTGAAACAAGCGCATCTTTTGTAGCATCTTCTGATGCAATTACTTCAGGGCCTATGTTAATCCCAGCTAACGCTGTTATCTTGGATTGCTACGCTGTTGTAAAAACTGCCCTTGCTTATGCTACGGCTACTCTTGGAACTCGTTTTGGAACTGCTGCTAGTGGTGCTCAAATCGTTGCTCTTGATGCTGACGGACTTGTTGGTTCGTCTACATCATTGGCTGCTGGTAAAGGTAACTGTACTGATGCAGAAAGAAACACTTCTTTAGGTGGCGCTGCTGCTGTAGTTGTTGTTGCTGACGCTGCTTACTCAGCTGATCAAAGAGCAATCTACGGTGAGGTAAAAGCTTCTACTGGAGCTTTCACTGCAGGTGAAGTTTACTTTGCTGTTGAGTACATGGTACTTGGCGATTAATTAAGCTGAAACTTAATGAGAAAGGCCCTTCTGGGGCCTTTTTCTTTGTCGTATATTTGTGTGTAATTTAGTAGAATGAAATTTTTCAAGTTTATTAGGGAAAACGTAACACCAGGCAGCGTAACCGCTTCTGATACGGGAGTTGGAATAAGCGTAGTTGCTATTCCAGCACAAAACGTGTCTCTAATTAGTGCCTCTACTGGTAAAGTAAAAATTGTATTTAAAGACAGCAGCATCTATGATGATATACAGTTGTTTGAAAACACAGCTATTGAAAAAACTAGCGTAGACATATCATGTAGAAGCGGTGACGAAATATCTTTGATATCAGATATAATTAATTTTATAGGATCTGAGCAAAAAAATAAACAGATTGTTTTTAACAGTGTTCAAGGAACATCTACATTTCAAAGAGCTGTTGTTGATTCTAAAGACGATGTATCAATATCTATTAAAGAAAGCCCAATTAATGTAGAGACTGGAGAGAAAGCTCAGGGCTCAGAAGAAAAAAAATATCAAAACAGCATTGGAGAAATTAACTTTGGACGAGAAGAAAACCTTCCGTCTTTTGACTTAAACCATCAAGGCTTAGTTGACTTTGCTGACGGCGCAACGATTACCACTTGGATAAATTCAGGAACTTCTGGATCAACTTACAATACGCCTAGATTAGGTAGTACAACTCCAACATGTGAGGATGATCCAGCTACTAGCGGAATTAGAACCAAATCTGTTCGTATACAGAATACAGATGCATTTAATGTGCCTGCATATACAGCAAAGGGAGATTATACTATTTATTGCGTTTTTGGAGAATATACTGGAGATTTTGGCTATTCTAATCCAATAGTTTTATACGGGGATGAAGCTGGTGAAACTATAGGGTTTGGAGGCAACCATCCAGAAGTAGCTGACTTTAATGAAGCTAGCTTAGGAAAAGCAAGAAAGAAGTATTCATTTAGTGTAAGGCACGACGGAAGATTAGGTGTTCCAGCGAGCACACAAACAGACACAAAAGAAAACGGAACTACACCTTTTAAGTGGCCGAACTATTTAGAAGCCAATGGATCAATAGATGATATGGGCGGTCCAGATGTGTTTATCATAAGAAGAGATTTGAATAGCAATATGTACCTCCATAACAGAGATGGAGATCTTGTTGCATTTATTAAGGGTAAAACAATTACCGACGATAAAACTTTTACTACTAAAACTAACGGACTAACAGACGGTGATTTGCTTATAGAAAACATAGGTACTGTAAAAGATTTCACAACAGCCGCTAGCATTGTTTTTGCTGGACATTTGGCTAGATTTGGAGTTATAGAAAGAGATATAGGTACTTCAGCTTCGGCTACGTTAGCTAAAGACCTTTTTAATTTATACAAAGTAATTTAATTTAATATGTCAGAGACAAAAAGAAGGACAGCTGGGCGTCCAAAACCCCAGCAACAAACAGAAACACCTGTACAAGAGGCGGTAACAGCACCGACTCCTGCACCGAAGAAAAAAACTGTTATTAGGCGTAGAGAGCAAATGAATCAAAACGCAGAGTACGAAATACCATCAAGGTCTGGTGTAGTGTATATGCTTCCTCAAAAGGGAGTTACAGTATACGATCCAGAACAAGACACTGTAAGAGAGTTGAGGTATTGTCCAAATGAACCATCTGTATGGGCTGATGAGCAAGGAAGTAAAGCTCTTAAGCAAACTGTAGCCTTTCAAGAAGGTAGATTGTTCGTACCAAAAGACAAGCCAAATTTAAGAATGTTTATGGATTTACACCCTATGAACATAGCTAACGGTGGTAAGCTATTTAGATTGGTGGATAAGCAAAAAGACGCTCAAGACAAGCTAAAGAGAGAGTTTGTAACGTCAGAAGCTATTGTTATGGTTAGGGATAAAGACATTAATGAGCTGCTGCCAATTGCGTTATATTTTGGTGTAGATATCAATAGACCAGTATCAGAAATAAGGTACGATCTTTTAAATATAGCTAAGAAGAATCCTAAAGATTTTATTGAATCATTTGATTCACCTCAAGTTCAAGTTAGATCGGTAATTCAACAAGCCAAAGACTATCAAATCGTTAACATCAAGAAAGATGGTTGTTATTGGTTTGACTCAAACGGACTAATTGTATCGGTCCCAGTGGGACAGGAAGGTATGGACGTTATGGTAAGATTCTGCTTAACAGAAAAAGGAGCTTCAGTTTTATCTTCACTAGAGGAAAAACTAAGCAAACTAGCATAAACGAAACACTCAGGACGGAGAGAGCCGCTTTTAGGGCGGCTTTTTCTTTTTGTATATTTGCTATATGATAGGCGTTATAGAAGTATACAACTACCTTAAAGACTACTGCAACAAAGACCAGAAGGGTTTTGTTACGCCAGAAGTTTTCAATTCGTTTGCAGCTTTAGCTCAACAGCAAGTATATAATTCAATGTTTGCATCTATGGGTGAAGCTTTGAATATGAGGAGAAAGGGTGTGGATCCAGCAAGAGAAAAATCTTTTGTTAGGCAGCTAGAAGAAGACATGGCATACTATACAAAAAGAGAGCTATTAGAAAACTCTGATTCATCAGAAGATAGTATGTTATTTGATAAACCGAGAGATTTGTCTAAAATATCCTCAATAAGTCTTACTGATAGGGAAAGAACATCGGTTGAGGTGTTACTTAATCCTGAAAAAGCTGATAGAATATTAAGCAGTAATCTATCCACCCCTACTAAATCATTTCCAGTCGCTTTGATTGGAGATAAGATAGAATTGTTTCCTTCAGTTATAAGCTCTATTTATTTAACATATTACAGACAACCAAGATCTGTTTTTGCAACAAGCACTGTTGGTGGCGGTCAAATGGGTGATATAGACTCAATGTCTACGCCTACATACGCTGCAAATCAGTTTGGTGGTATTGAAATTGCAATACCTATAAATTGCAGAAACTTTGATCTACCAGAACATTACAAAAGCAAACTAACTTATGAGATGGCAAAGCTTATTGGTATTAGCTTACGTGATGATTTTTTAATAAATAAAACAGCCTCGTAATGGCATACAACGACGTTTCCTCTTCAGGCATGAATTACGTGCCGCTACGACAAGTTATAGATGATTATATTATCACAATAGATAATGATGATTACGTTAGCTCGGCTTCAGATGTAATGATTCGTAATATAGCGCTTAGAGGTATTCGTGAGTTTGGATTTGATATTACGTCAAGAGTGAAATCAATTAAGCTGGATGTAAACACAACCAACAATACAGTTGCTTTGCCTGACGATTTTGTTGACCTTTTAAAAATTGGAACAGTAGGATCTGATGGATTATTAAGAGTTTTAGGTCAGAACAAAAACTTGAATCAATCAAGAAGAATTACGCAAGTAGACTCTGATGGTGATGGCGTTGTAGATACAGATACAACTTCAAAGGTGGACAGCGCCCAGGGACCGCTTCACATACACGACAACTTAATACTAGACAGAGAGGACGACAAAACAAACACTAATGTTAGTTCAGGCGTTTCTGACGAGTATGATTTTTATATTTTTGAAAACTATGCTTATCAGGGAGGTTTAGGAAGACTTTATGGAACTGGAGGCGGTCATATGCAGGGGGAGTATAGGATTAATTTAGATCAAAACAGAATAGAGGTTGATACCTCTAATGATGTTGCAGAGGTCGTTCTTGAATATATATCTGACGAGGCTAGATCTACTAACCCAGTCATTCATGTGTATGCAGAGGAAGCTCTTAGGACATACATATACTACAAGTTATGTGAAAGAAAATCAACAGTACCTGCTAATGAAAAAGCTAGAGCTAGATCTGAATATTACAACGAAAGAAGAAAGGCAAAGGCAAGACTAAGTAACTTCTCTAAAGAGGAGGCTCTTAAGACAATACGTAAAAACTTTAAGTTAGCACCTAAATACTAATGGCAGTAAATAAAATAAGACCAAGAAAGATAAATTCTGCTGCAGATTCTAGGCTCAGAAAATCTGACGAAATGTTAGATGCTGTAAACTTAGTAGCTACACATGATTTTAGAGATTCTGGGGATACTACAGAAGGTAATGATTCTAGCGGCAACGCTGGTGTTTTAAAGCCGTGTAGAGGTAACGGATTTGTTCCCCCACATACAGACGTCATAGATGGGGTTCCAAATGATTTAGAAAAAAGAGTTTTAGGTAGCGTAACTGACCATGAAGCAAATGTTGTTTATTTGTTTTTGTGGTGTGAAGAAGCTAAATATCAAGGTGTTTATGCATATGATCCCACAGGATATCTACCTGGATCAACAGAAAACTTTGATGGGTATAGAAAAGTATACACATCTCAGCAGTTTAATTTTGTGTCTGATTCTTTTATTAAAGGGGATATAGTTAGAATTGAGAACAAATACTTTTATTCTTTAAATAATATTAATAGAGCTTTATTTAATTCAAGGTCTGATAAAAGAGGCACTAGCCTTGAAACGATAAGTGATGATAATTTAGCAGATCACTTGACTCAAATATATGATACTCAACCTATTATATATTTTACTGACAACATAAATGAGCCTCGAAAAATACATCCATTTAGAGCTCTTGTAGAAAACCATAATAATTACGATTTAGTAGACGTAAAAGACTTTATTACGGCTTGCCCTAAAACCCCATTATACCCTATAACTGCTAAATTTGAAACAGATCCAACGGATCCTACATCTTCTTTTGAAGGCATATCTGGATTTCAGTTTGCATACCAGCATATTTACAAGGGTGGCGAAGAGAGCGCTTTATCTACGTTTTCTGACATTGTGGTTCCAAATGCATACTACCAGCAAGGCGCAAATGAGACTGCTGATTTAAGCGTAAACAACAAATGCGTACTTACAATACCTCACAGAAATCAATATTTTGAGAATGTTTTTAACGAGGATACAGCATCTGTAGAATCGGTTTTGAGCGCAGAAGTGTATGGAAGAACTAAAGAAATAAACAAAATAAGAATACTCTCTAGAATGGGTAATGAGGGTGCTTGGATTACTGTTGAAGAAATAGATGTTCCTGCTGATGGTTTATTATACGGTGAAGACATAACGTATGATTTTTATAATAGGCAGGTTTTTGCTGGGTTTAACAAAAACGATGCAATAAAACAATTCGACAACATACCTCAAAAAGCAGAGGGTCAAGCGGTCGTTTCTGACAGACTTATGTATTCTAATTACGTAGAAGGATACGATAATGTAGATGTTAAAGCAAGAGTAAGAGTAAGATATCATGATAGGCCTGAAGATTTTATTGATCAAGAGATAAAAGTAACACCAACAATAAAACATGTGGCAGACCATGCAGGATACGGGTCTTACGCAGGGGGAGCTGCTGGAAGAAAAGAAAAAACAGTAGGTTATCACATTGATACACAAGGTTTACCGCCTACTATAACAGAAAATGGAACAGTGGATCTTTTTATCACTGTATCTCCTCACAGAAACTGGCATATATACAACACAAAAAACAGTTTTCACGGATCTAGACATTTATCTTTAGATCTTGGGGAAGAGATTACTCCTTCACAAGACTTAAGTGTTGTAGAAGGCGGTGAGGTATTACTCGACACCGCCACATCAGTAGTGGGTCCAGAAACATGGGGCTTAAAACAAACAGAAGCAGAGGCTAGAGGCGGATCTGGTTTTAACGACAGAATGGATAAGTTTTTTGGGGCAAACAACGGTGTTTCTGTTGGTGAGCTTGGAGATTTTACATGGAATACAGTTAGCAGTCAACACGACTTTTTAAACGGGCGTTCCTGTAAGGCTGTATTTGGTACATCAGCAGCAAACCCTCTTATATTAAGAGGACAACCGCTTTCGTTTTTTGTTACGCTACAAGCAACACAAGATATTAACGAAGCACAAAATGCTATTAGGAATGCTTTGATAGCTTCTTTAACAGATCAAAGTTTAGAAGTTGGTGACAACACGGGAAGCTTTTTAATCGTTAATCTTCAAAGAGATTTTTCTTATGTTATCAATGAGGGTTTGCCTGGGGGTGATATAGAAACAGATGCAGGGGAGTCTATAGAATCTCCATTTAGAATACCTGTTTTATCTGGATCAGACAGTAGAAAACACTTAATATGTGCTGTTGGAAATGGAGATATAATTAACGAATCGTCTAGCGAATATTCCTTAACGCATCAGAGCCCTTGCGGTTATTTTATTGTAAATAAAGCAAATGTAACATTTGGTTTAAGGAATGCTGGTAATGGTTTTATGCATCTTAGGATTAAAGATGTGTCTAACGTAGACATACAAACATGCATTCCTTTTATGAATGCAGAAAGACTTGACAGTGGGGCTGATGATAATAACTCGTTAAACTATGTTGAACCTCAGCAAAGCCCACAAAGTGATTCCGATAAATGGGGATTGAGGGATGCTACGATGTGGAGTTTAGATGAACTTATTGTAGATTCTTGGTACTGCTATTCAAAAGAGTTTATGCAATCTGGAAACTTTAACCCAAGAATATACACACCTACGCCGACAGACTTTCCTAGGTATATGAATGGAGAAGGTGGTGGGAGTTATAGCTGGGGAGATCTTAATCCAGAGTGTACTAATAACGGTCAAGGTAAAAATTCTGCTATTGTAAGCATAAGCGCATTTAACAACTTATTCTACACACCAGAGAACTGGGAGTACAGGTATGAAGGAGATGGATTGGGACAAGGTGGGTGGAAAGATGCGTGGCATATTCCGTTTCAAAGAGCTGTAGACCATATGGCTCTGACTGGAGATAATGCTGGAACTTTTCAGGCTCCATCAAATACAGAAAACAATGGGAGGATGAGAATAATGGGTTATCTAAATGGTAACTATGACGATATATATGATACTGATTATGGTTACTCTATGGTGGATGGAGCTATAGGACCTGGATCAAGCAGAGGCGGGCAAGAGGCTATTCACGCTTATGCTAATATAGTATATTCAGGAGCGGGAACTTACAAGCCTGGTAGTGTTACTGGAGAGGTAATTTTTGCTGGTAGGATAGGCCCTAGGGGGCACTTTATAGGTGCAATGACAAAAAATGTAAATGCTGGCGATGAAACTCCTTATGCAAAATTCTCAAAACAACAGCTTTTGCCTTTATTTGGTGGAGGCTTTTTAGCAGAAGACGGTTTTCAATATTCTAATAAAACACAAAACGCAGACTACAGCGATTTAGACGGATATAATTACACATATAGAAGTAAAATATTAGAAACAGGTCAAATTCAGGACGCTTTAGACGCTCTTGAGGCATACTCTCTAAACGAAGCCATATACAACCCTTCGGCTAAATATCATGGAGATCCTAACAGCCTTGCTAGCGAAAATGATGCTGAACTTGATTTATTTACAATAAGCACTTTACAGACTGCGGAAATAAGAATTGATTCTCTAGAAGCTCAAGTTTATTCACCTGACGAAGTAATTGCAGGCGGAAGATCGTTTAAAACAAGAGCTACTCATGCTTTTGGTGTCGTATATTACGACGAAAGAGGTCGAAGCGGCAATGTAAACCCTATAATATTTCAGCAAGTTGCTCAAGGTAGCGAACCTTTTGTTAGTAAAAATTCTGAAGGTGTTTATGTAAAAGGATATTCTGATGAAGAAAGATCAGAAAAGGGCAGGGTGTCTATGGAAATAGAATTACTTAATGACCCTCCAGAGTGGGCTCACCATTATCAAATAGTTTATGCTGGAAACGTAACAAAGGGTAATTTTATACAGTATAGCACAGGAGGTGCATTTATTACAAACTTTGCTGAGTCTAATTTTCCTGATGCGTTTATGCCGCCAGAAGATTTGCGAAGCACCAACATATATGTATCTTTAAATTACCTACAACATAATAAAGATGTATCGTATGCCGAAGCATTTGGTGCAGTATCTCCACTAGGAAATAAAGACTTGTACATTTACAAACCTGGAGATAAGCTTAGGGTGTTAGCATACTACGATACTCCTGGACAGAGACAATGGCCTCACCAGTATGAATTTGACGTTCTTGGTCAGGTAGAATTACCAGCTGTAAAAGACGACAATGAGTTATATAGAGCGTTTCAAGACAACCTAGACGCAGGACCGCTTATGGCAGATGTTAGAACTGGTCAGTTTTTAATATTAAAGAATAACCCAAAAGCTGTAGGGTTTAGCTATAATGAAGTTAAGCAAGCTCAGAATTTAGAGACAACGAACTTTCACAATTGGAACAATATATGTACCGTAGAGATATATTCTCCTTCAAAAATTGCAGACTTAGAGGAAAAATTCTACTATGAAATAGGCGCTGTATTTGATATACTCAAAGATGAGAACGGTAATGTATATCATAAATCTAACCCTGTTGAAATTAGCAGAGGTGATGTTTGGTTTAGAACCACAGCTTTAGCAGTCCCAGAGTTTGAAGAGGTAGCTGAACTGGACGGTGGAGACCCTAATCCTAACTTTGAGATGTATAAAAACTTAATACTGTTTAATACAGATCAAGAAAACGACCAAGGTAAGAGTACGCCTAGATTCAAAAACTACTATGTAGAATCTATGACTTTTAATGATACGTTTGCTGGAAATGATGTGTTAGGTATAGGTAAGCCTAAAGTTATAAGGTCAGACGAGGGTCAGATTAGAAAAAGAGCTTCTGTTATATATTCTGATAAACATATATTTAACAGAAATAATATTAAGTTTCCTTCATTTAATGGTAGTATTGGTAATTTTAAAGACCTACCAAATGAGTATGGAGCTATAAATTATATACAAAACAATTACGACTCTCTTCTGTGTATACAGGAAAACAAATCAAGTTTATCTCCAGTAGAAAGAAACATCATATCTGATGCTGGGAAAAATGAAAGCTTAGTTACAACAAGCGACATAATTGGAGTTCAAGCATTTTTTGCAGGTGAGTACGGTGCAGACAACAACCCTGAGTCTGTTGTTAGAACAGAGGCTGCTACGTATTTTGCTAGTAAATCAAAGAGTGAGGTATATAGGTTGACGTCAGAAGGAATACAAATCATATCTGAAGAGGGTATGAAGTCGTATTTCTACAGAATTTTTGAAGAAGCTAAAAGGCTACAGGCTGAAGGCGGTGGTAAAATTTACATACCAGGAGGGTATGACCCTCTTAAGGATGAGTTTTTAATTACGATTTCAAATCTACCATATATAGCAACCACTGGTGTTCATGAATACGATCAACCTCAAGACGGTGAGCTTATACCAGACCCCGTAGATCTTGAAGATCCTACAGAACCTATCGTTGGGTGTATGGATCCTGCAGCAGAAAACTATGATCCTGACGCAACAATACCATGTAGACCAGACGCAGAAACAGGCGTAGATTGCTGTAAATACCCTGAAGAAGGTTGTGCGGATCCAGTGGCTACTAACTACAACCCACTAGCAGAGCAGTCTTGTGCAGACTGCTGTGTGTACTTCGATCCTTGTTCTTTTGATGAGTTTTCTGAAAATCCAGACGGAAGCGTTACTCCATCAGACATATTATACATATGGGAGGAGGTTATCCCTCAGTTAACGCCTGAAGAAATTCAATTACTTGGTTGGGATTTTGCTTGGGTAAATCCAGAAACATTCAGTCACAATGGGTTAGGCATGCCTCCTGAAGACAGTTACAACGTATATACTGGAGGTCCAGTAGGTACAGAAATGGGTGTACCTTGGGACTTTCAGCAAGGGGTAGCGGGAAGTCCGTTTGGCACATTCGCTAGCGCTTACAACTTTGCTCTAGCTGTTTATGCTGGGGCAAGCGGTTATAACGTAGGACCTTGGACGTCAAACACAAAAAATTGTCCAGATACACCAATTATTGCTCCAGGTGACGATACAACTCAGCCGATATTTAATCCTTGTGATTACCCTAGACTTCTTGATGAGGATGGAAACTTAACTACATTCTCAGTACTTCAAGCTGTAACAGTACAAACTGAAGATGGAGGGTACATAGTTGACGAATCTCTAGTGCCTGATGAAGTAACATTTAATCAGTTAATGGCTCTAGCTTTACAGGGTAATGTATCTTGTGTAGAAACTGGTTACGAAGAACCTGAAGTAGGTATAGACGGGGAGGACTATGACTATCCTTTTAACATTTGTAACTACTTGAACCCAGAAACAAATACTATTGATATTGCATATAGCGCACCTTTATTTAATTTAGATGCTGCTGCAAACGGGTGGGATTTAGAGTATGTAGAAATATTTAGTCAATACGTTGGGCTAAGCGGTTCTGAGATTGGCTGTACAGATCCTACTATTGGATTGGATGACGATGTTATAGTTGATGACGATGATGGATTCTCTGAAGATGAGTTAAATGACTTTGAAGATGCTGATCCGCCGCCACCGCCGCCAGAACTTCCATTTTGGAATCCTTGCACTGTAGAAGAGTGGATAAATCCTGATGGATCTATTTCTGTGTTAGCTGCTTTAGATTTGCTAGGCGAGGGTGTTGAAGGAATACCAGGTCTACCAGAGGGTTATACCGAACAAAATGTTATAGATATAGTTCTTGGATATGCAACAGGAGGGTGTCCAATACCAGATGTACTAGAACCGCTTCCGTACACAGGTAGTCTGTGTGATTATAATCTTGGATCACCTCAAAATCCATCAGCTATAACAAACGATAGCCTTCTATTTCATTTTAACCAGGTTATAAGTCAAATATCTGATGGAAGCATAACTCTAGCTGAGTCGACATACCTATTCCCTGATTTAAATAATGACGGGGGTGTTGGAACTGCTGACTTACAGATATTGTTGTCAAATGAAATTCAATCTCAGCTACCAATAGACTGTGAGTATATAGTAGATCCAGATGATGAAGATGTTAATATAACTGAGCCTACAGTAAGGAGCACTTACAGCGGACCTCAATTCATCCCGTCAACACCAGCTCAAAGCGTTCAATCAAGTAATAACAACGAAACTACTACTTCAAATAAAGTTGCTATAAAGAGCAAAACAAAAGAAACAAGATCTAAATTAAGATCTCATAAAAGAAAATATAGATATTAATTATGCACGGTAAAACAATAGCTTTTGACAATAGAGCTAAGTTCTGGAAGACCAGATACAGCTTTGTACCTACGTGCTATGCGTATGTAGATAAAAAATTTATGTCTTGCAGGAGCACAACAAATTCAGATCTTTTATGGAGGCATGATCTCAAGTTAAGACCATTTAACAATTTTTATGACACTCAATATAAATCGTCCCTAAAAGCTAGTTTTAATGATAACTTATCTGTAAATAAGCTATATAAAAGTTTGTCTTTAGAAGGCACAGAAAATTTATCTGGGGGTCAGTCAAGGTTTCTTGCTAATAGCACATCTCAACCTGCTCAGATGAGAGATGCCGTTGTTGGAAGATTAGAAGAAAAAGGCGGTATATTGTATGCGCCGCTGGGGAGGGGCACAAAAACAACAAATAGCAACCTTAATGCAATAGGAGTTGCTAGATCTATTACACCTCTATTTGAAACTCGTGCATCGACTCAACAGGAACTTTTATCTATTATCTCTACAGGTGAACTTATATACGGTTATAATTACGATCTAAAAAAGTTTTTTTTAGAGGTGGATTTTTTCACGCATAACTTTATGTCTTCTAACACATTTAAGATAATATTTGGAGGGGCTAATGGCTTTTTAGGGGAAACAACTGACAATGTATCAAATGGCTCCTACAACAACACAACCGCCTATTATTTAAACAGCACATTAGTTAGCCCATCTGGCGTTTCAAAAGCTACTATTGATGGTAGAAACGGTATTATCGTTGATTTAGAATATGAACAAACTTCTGAAATAATGTTAGATATTTTACAGGGGCAAATAGATCTTTATTTTGATCTTGGTAATAATCTTTCTGACGACCTAAGCGGTAGATTTTCTGCTGGTAGTCCTGCCGTAGTGTACATGTTAACTCCAAACAAAATTAATGGGGCAGATCCAAAAGGTCAATATGCAGACTTAGAGTTAGATTTGGGTGTAAGCGGAACAGAAGATTTTGAGCTAGATCAAATAAATTTAAACTATGAACCAACTAGGTTGGACCACGGAAGCAATTAATTTAGTAAATTTGCAGTAGTATGGCAGCAAGAGATATATTAAAACTCCTTAATAACAGGAGAAATAGGGGTGAAAAGGTGAAGTCTTTTCAGCCTGGCGGCAGAATAGAATACGTGGGTGATGTTCCTGGTCTTTCACCAGACTTTGTTCAAGCTTTTGCAGACTATTTAAATACTCCTGTCGAGGATAGGCCAGATCCAGGAAATTCAGGAATTGGCGGTAGTTACGTGTATTATGAAAATCCAGAGGACGCATATCAAGCAGCTGTAGAGTCTCTTACGACGCAAATAACTGGGGGCGCACCGCAGCTTTACGGAACTGAAAACATTTCAGATGCGGATTTAAGAGGTTCGGTAACAACTCAGTCAATTCTTAAAGACTTAGGGATAGAAGAGTATAAGGACTATGAAGCACCAGTAGTCACTGATGTTATTGATACAACTGGAGCTGAGGGCGGAGCTGGAAGTGGTTCTGGTGTCAAAAACACTAATTTTGTAGACCCCACAAAAGGCACACAGGAGGTAGAGTACGAAGTGGGTACAATGGGTGATATTGGGAGCATACTTAAAGGTGCTTCTTTAATTGGTGATATCGGTAGTTTAATTACAGCGGGAGATAGACAAGAAGAAACCGTTAAAGCCTTTGAGGACGCTGCTGACGTAGCTGGAGATCCTAGCGTAGTAGATCCTTCAGCAAGAAATTTAGCTTACTTACAGGCGAGAGGTGATGATAGTGAAAGAGCGTCTACGTTAGCTACGCTTATACAGCAGGGAGTAAATCCAGCTCAGGCTGCACAAATTATTCAAAAACAAAAAGACGCTGCTTTAACTCAACTCATTAATGCGGAACAATCGTATCAGCAGCAAGTTTTTACAGCCAAAGAAAGAGGTAGACAAAGAAGACTGCAGTTTGATATGATGGCTACACAAGCTGGACTACCTATAGACTACTGGGGTCAAGCTGGTCAAATTGTAAGTAAAGCTGGGGACTTAGCTCTTGGTCTTGAAGGACTTTATAATCCAGCTCCTGAAGTAAAAACAGACAAAAAAGCTCAGGGAGGTACTTTTAAGACTGGCGGTGCTTTTTCTCATGAAACTAACCCTCTTACACTTGTAACAAAAGATGGTGAGATAGCTAAGGATACAAAAGGTAGAACAATGGAATTAACTGGACAGGAGTATGTTGTGCCAGAAAACAAAGTAGATGCAATACAGAGCCTACCTCCAGACGAAGCTTTGAAAGCTTACAATAGAATGTTTAATGAATTTGATAAACAAGCGTAATGTCTGAACAAGGATTTACAGCCTCTTTAACTGCGTTAGCTAATCAAAAGCGTGCAGCGCTTTTACAAGAGCGAACTAGGTTACAGAATGAAGAAAACTCTAGAGCTCAAGCTATAAACGAGTTGTCTGGGTTTAATGCAGCGAGTATAACAAACCCGCATATGAGAGCTGCGTTTGAGCAGCAAATAAGAGACGTTCAAGACTACATTAGTGGTGTAGGAGAATATGAAGGTCAAGAGTATGATGTTGTAGGATTTGCTAGAAACTTAAGAAAGATTACAAATTCATACAACAGTATGATAGGTCATAATAATGAAGATGTAAAGAACGGAAGGTCGACGCTTCTTACTAGCGCAACCACTTCAGCTGAGGACTCTAGAATGAGCGAAATGGGTGGTATTGGTACAGGTAAAAGAATTTACAGTAACAATAGCTTAACGACTCTTGAAAACGCTGATCAATACCATAATAATTACTTTGAGCCAGTTATGGAGAACGGTAAGTATGTGTATGACGAAAACGGTGGGCTTATGGGGAGAGAGGTTTTATTAGATGAAAACGATAAACCTGTGATTGACCCTGAAACAGGAGAGTTTAGGTATGATTCTGAGGTTAAGAGTATATACGAAATGCATGCTTACGCTAATGCATCAAATTATTCTGGGGAAACAATAGAAGCTGATTTACCAAGTATTATGGATATCGCTCAAAGCGATCCTGCAAAAAATAGATTAACTTTTATCAAAAGCACTTACGATTCACAAGATTACGCAAGAATAGGTACTAACCCAGAAGATATTCACAGAGATGCGGTGGGGCGACTATTTGAAGACTGGTGGACAACGGACTCACCCATGGCTAAAGATTGGAGGGAGTCAATTTTATTTGACACTCTTAAAAGAGCTGGGCAGGGTACGTTTGAGCTAAGCGAAGAAGATCAACTGAAATTTATTAACGGAGAAGAGTTAAGCGTTGCTGGCCAGGCAGAGCTTGATAATATTAGAAATTTTGCTGAAAACATATACTACAACGAGAGTTACTCAACGCCTCAGATTAAAGGCGACGACGGTGGCGGCGGCGGTGGCGATGATCAGGACGCAATATTTAATACCTCTTTATTCAGAACTGTAAATACTTCAACTTACAACCCAGATACAAGAAGGTTTGATATTGGAGAGGGAGGCGCTCAAAGAGACATGAGAGGTCTTGTGAACACTATTGAGGTTACAGGATCAAATGTGGAGGGACTGCCTGCTGGAGCGCAAGGCTATACAATACAGAATATTGGTGTTAACCCTATGAACACAGAAAATCCAGGAGCTATGTTTGCAACAATTGCTATTGAAGTGCCTGTAACAGACGATGACAACCCTCTTGGCTTAGACATAGGTGAGAACGGAACAGTTATACAATATGTTGATGTGCAAGTAGGTCCAAATATGGGTGGTCTTGGTGAAGAGATATTTAACACTCTGGGAACTGGTGACAATTTAGTTTATCAGAATTACTTACTTGAACAAAGAAATGCAGCTTTACCTTCAGATCCTGATGAGTTTGCAGCATTCGAAGAAACTATGGAGTTAATCGAGGCTGATAGAGCTATAGTTGAAAGGTCTACTCAAGGAGCAAACCTATATTCTGCAGCTCTAGATGATATACCTGGATACGCAGAAGGCGGTACTTTGAGGGGGGACATTCAAGAGAGACTGAACGATCATACAGCTTATACTGGAGACAATGAGGAATACAGAGAACTAGGACTTACTGTATCTGAGGTAGCTCAACAAGAAATATACGACAACTTTACCGAAGACAATTACATGGATGTGTATGGGGCTGGTATAGGCGATAGTTTCAAAGGTTTGTTTACTCTTGGAGGAATAAGCCCTCAAGATGTTAATAAAGATGCAAAACAAGATTATAACCAAATCAAAAATGTATTACCAAACCCTGTAGAAGACGCTAAGAGAAGAAAAACAGAAGGTGATGCAGAAGCAAGAAGAGAAGAAGTAGCAGAAGAAAGACGCCAAGAGCAGAGAGATGAACGACGAGAAGAGGAAGATAGAGCAGAGGAATTAAAAAATAGAAGGATACAGAGAAGACAAGAAACTAGAGATCTTCAAGATGAATTAGGATATCAAGATGCAGAATCATATGCTGTGGACCCTGAAACAGGAGAAAGAATTTATGAATTTGAAGGCCCTGAAGGAGAAGATGAAATATTCCAATTGCTTATAAATAACCCTATTGATAGCAGAGCTGGTAGATATTTCAAAGAGCTTCAAAGAAGAGCTGATGGCGAAGAGCCAAGAAAGGTTACTTACTCATCCGAGGATGGAGTACTAACTATCGAAGGTGAAGAAAAAACTGAACCTGATGGAGGTATCGCACAATGGGAAACAGAGATAATAGTTCCTAGCGGATATAACAACCCAGATAAGACTCTCAAAACACAAGCTTTTGATCGCTATGTTGAAATGTTTGAGATTCTTGGACACCCATTCCCTGAGGCTGCTGCAGCGCAAGGTGCTGTTGAGTCTAACTGGGGTAGCCAGATGCCTAACAACAACTTCTTTGGTATGAAAGCTGGAAGCGCAAACAAAACACAAAAAGCACTGAGGGAGGCTGGAGTTGACTTTACTATAGACTATATACGAACTGAAGAGGTTGTTGATGCTGCAACTCTTAAAAGGCTTGAAAAGAAACACGGAAACTTATTAATAAATAAAGGGAAGGATACAACAGATCCAACCAAAACTAGAGTATCAATTCCTGGAGAACCATTCCTAGTGTTCGCTACACCAGAAGACGGTTTTAAAGGGTATATGGCGTTTATAAAACAAAACTTCCCGAAAGCCCTAAAAGCTAAAACTGGTAAAGCATACTTAGAAGCATTGCAAGATGGAGGATATGCTACTGCTACAAACTATGTTTCAGGAATTATAGCTAGAGCTGAATCAGCTGACAGAAGTATAGATCCTGACGCAGACGCTGTAGCGGAAACAGAGGTGGAGGAAGATTCAACAACAGAAGAAATATAACCTATGGCAAACGGATTTGACCCAAACGACCCTACACAACTAACAAGGGGTAATGAGGGGCAGCCGCAAGGCGGTGCTCCACAGTCTAGATTTTTTGAACTAAATCCAGACCTAGCTGCTAGCTTAAATCAGGTAACTATGGACCCTGAAGAGCTGGCTAAGATGGAGAATGAAAAAAGACAAGCAGACTTTGATGTAATAGATAGAGCTTTTGATCTTGGATGGGATGCTGATAAGATCGTAGGTATGATGAGTACTTGGGACGGTTACAATGAGGCTGACGTAAGGGCTACGATGTATGCTAAGTATGAAATAGATGCTGCTGCTTTTGAAGAAGAACAAGAAAGACAAAGAAAGCAAAGAGATAAAAGAGAAGCAGAGAAAGCAGAAAGGGATAGAAAGTGGACCGAATCTTTAGAAGACTTTGAGGAGGTAGATTGGTATGGCCACTGGGAAGACGGTGAGGCTGCTACATCACAAGCTCCGTGGTGGCTTCAAGCTATGGGTATAGAAAGCGTCCCATGGGTAGAGAGCTCACATACAGGACTTCATTGGTATAATATAGGATCTGGTTACGACTGGGAGCAGTCTATGAGAGATGCTGGTTATGATGACGAACAAATAGATGCTGTTCGTCAATTCAACCCAATGAGTATGGCAAACAGAAGTGAAGGCGCTATACAAACAGCACAGGGTATTCAGGGGGCTACTGCTCAGCATATAACAGTACAAAAACTACAACACTCTCTTGCCGAAGATTATAACAATTCGGCTATAGCTTACGGCCTTCTTAAACATCTAACGGATGGAAATATGGAGGATGCTGATGAGCTATTAGCGATGATGAAAGAGGATGGCACTTTAAATCCAATATTTGATGATTATGATTTATCTGATCCAGCTACTGTTGAGGGATTAAAGACTATGGCTGTAAGGATGCAGGACAATAGCGATAATAGAGCTAGAGAAAAAATGACACAGCTCTCTGCTGCTTATGGCGATATGGGTATAGAATATAACCTAAATCCAGAAAGCGACGTAGATTTACATAACGCTCTTTTAGAGGCTAGCAAGTTTAAATCTAGAGCTGACGAATATAATCAAGGTTTACAGGAGTTTTTAAGAATATCCAAAGAAGCAGAATTTGATTATAACATTCTTTACGAGTCTTGGGGAGGTGGAGCTTTTGGAAATGCAGCTGCAAAAACTCAGGAAGTTATTGGCGGTTGGGTAGAAAACTTAGAGGGTAGCTTTAGAGGGCTTCAGGCTCTTTACTACGATGGCGTTTTGGATGAAAGAAAAGCTGAGTATTACGGCAAAAAAGCTCAAAAGATTCAGTCGTATAGATCTGCATTTAACTCTGCTAGAAATAAAGCGCAGTTTGCGGACAACCCAGAAGTTAGAAATATGGGGTTGTGGGAAAGTATAACGAGTGATAAAGCCTCTTGGGGTGATGCTGGTGTAAAAGCTTTAAATACCTTTGGAGAGGTGTTGCCAGACGTAGTTATAGCTGCTGTGACTATGGGTAGAGGTAGCCTAATTAAGCAAGCTGGAAAAGAAGCTTTAGAGGAGGCTGGAGGTATGGCTGTAAAAAAGTTTAGTAGTAGATACTTCGGAACTCAAGCCAGGAAAGACGCAACTAAGCAAATCATGACTGGTCAGCTAATGACAAAAGGAACTGCTGGTTTCTTTGGCTTGAGAAGTGCTGGTAGTACATACGCTTCAGTTAGAGATAGAAAAGATATGAGCTACGGTCAGAAGTTGTTTTTATCCACTGTAGTAGGTGGAGCAGAGGCGGTCATGTCAAGTATATTTGTTGGAGCTGAAAAGTTGGGTATGCAGGGTATACGTAACGCTATGACAGGTGTTGGTAGCTCTGAAGCTAGAAAGACAGCCATGAGACAGGCGCTTAGAGGTTTGAGAAAAAGAGATATATGGGCTAAAGCTGGTAAATCAATAGGAGCTGAATGGTTAGAAGAGGCCTCTATTGAGGCTGTTGATCAAGCCACAAGGTATCTTATTGATTGGTCTAACGGTAGGCAGCCAGAGCCTATTGATTATTATGCTATTATGGATGCTGGGCTTGGCGGTCTTTTAGGGGCTGTACCAGGATCTACATTTGGGGCTGCCACAAGTCATATGGCGCACAGCAAAATACAAAACTCTAGAACAATAATTTTAGCTGAGCTTGACAAAATTGACGATAGAATAAGAAACTCTTCTGATCCAACTACACAGACAAACCTTAGAAAGAAAAGAGCTAGATTATTTAAAATGCTAGCATTGACCGATTCTCAAGGGGCAAAAGAATATGATAAACTTACTGAAGCTGAGTTAAAAGAGGTTAACGCAATAAACAGAGAGCTTGCTCAGATAAAAGATGAAATAGATGTAGAGAAGGATGCTGAGACAAGAAAAAAATTAGAGGAGAGATTTGGTAATCTATATGAGAGAAAACTTGACATAGAGCAAGGGGCAAAAGAAAGACCTTCTGTGCCTAGAGCTAGTGTAGATCAAGACGCTGAGGGTAATGATGTTAATTCTCAGCAGAACGATATGACTGATCAAACTAGGAGGGCTCACGAGAATATGCCTGAAGCAGATCATGATAATGATTTTACGACAAGCGGACAAAGAATATCATCTTTAAAGTCTAAAGTTTACTCTGCATTTAGAACAATAAGTAGAAATGCTTTGGGTAAGCCAGGCACGGATAGGGACGGTCAAGATGTAAAAACTAAAAAACAAAAAACAACTAAAGGAGCTCAAACAAAAGCAATAAACGCATTAAAAGCGTTAGGATATACAGATGTTCAGGCTAAGCGTATTGTAAACGAGCTTACACAAGTAGAAAACGAATTAGCCAGACTTGAGGGGACCGCTTTAAATGAAGCAGGTATTCAAAAGCTTGACGCCCTTAAAAAGCGTAAGCAGAGATTGCTAAACATGGTTGGAGTTCAAGAGGCTGCTCAACAGTCTTCTCCAGAAGCTGAAGCTCAAGCTGATGCTGAAACTGAGACTCAAGAAAGGGGCGCACCAATAGAAGATAATTCTGTTGATGTAGATTTAGACGAAGGTATTGACTTTAATGCTAACTGGATCGGAGGCGGTCCTGGTAAGATACCTCTTGTTGTTGCTTCACAGATACAAAGAATGATGAAAGCCTTTGGTAAGGCTTTAAAGGCTGGAGGTATAAGAGTTAAGATTCACTTAACTCAAGAGTCATTTGATTTAGCTACAGGCAAGAAGGGGTCTAAAGGTTTTTACGATACTTCAGGTAGGGTTATACATCTTAACCCAAACTCTAGTAAAGCTGATGTTCAAGAAGAATTTGGACACTCTGCGTTTAGGTTCTTAGTAAATTCAGACCCTGCAATAAGAAATGTATTATACAACGATCTTCTTAAACTAGCTGGCAATCCAAAAACAAAAGCTGACGGAACTGTAGATACATCTGAGTTTATTGATAGAAATCCAGAAACAGGCAAGCCTAGATGGAAGATAGATAGGAGGCAGATACAATCTATGAATCCAGTACTAAGACTTCTTATTGAGCAAGATGTAACGTATTCGGATTACTCTACAGAGAACAGAATGGAGGAGGCTGTAATGACTGCTCTAACTGCATACTCTAGAAATCCAAAGCCATTCAACGAAACAAAGGGGTTTGTAAAACGTATAGTTTCTAGTATAAATAGAGCATTAAGAAAAGCTGGATTTAAAGGTAACTTCCTTTCAACGCAAGACGGCTTTTTATCTTTTGCTGATAAGTTTGCTTTAGCTACATCTGGACTATCAACAGATATTGAGGGTAGTTTAGATCCAAAGCAGGACATAACTAAAACCGACTCTGAAAAACAAGAAGAAGCAAAGGTAGAAGAAACTACAACTGAAGAGGCGCCAGCTGAGGAAGCTGCACCAGAAGTTGAAGAAGCACAACCTACGGAGGTAGAAGAAAAAAGAGCTGATGAGTCTCCTGAACAATTCCAACAAAGACTAGAAAGGGAGGCTGATGAATTGCTTGGAGCTGAAACTGAAGAACAAAGACTGCAGAGAGAATTTGAAGAGGAAATGACTGGAACTTCTGGGCTTGAAGCTAGAAGAATAGATATAGAAGATTCTGTTGAGCCTAACTTGTCTGGAGCTGAAATAGTTTTTGAATACACTGGCTACATGCCAATGAGGAGTGGTTTAGACAAACCATTTTACGGAACAAGAAGAGTTAAAGTTAATGACTATACTCATTTTAGAAACTTATACGCAAAACTTACAGGTAACGGAGATGCTCCTGCAAGAATGGAGGTTAAGTATTACATCAGAGACGGCGTAAAATATAATGTGACAAATGAAACACCTGGGTTCCCACCAAAGCCGACGACAGACTATAGGGGTAACAGGAGAAAGATGTCAGTTCCGTATTTAAAGAATCCAAGAGAACTTACTTTAGCAGCTAGAATGAGAGCTTCTAACTTACAGAAGGAACTAAGAGATCAAATGCGATTACTAAGAGATGAGGTGATGGATTTGGTACAAAATAATGACAAGAACTTAAGAAGCTATGTTCAATCTGACGACTTTAACCCTCTGTATGTAAGTTCTTTAGATAGGCCTTTTGGGGCTCAAAGTGAATCAGAGGTTTTAGAGCAGATAGAGGGCATGGCTATAGCCAAGAAAAACATACAAGCTTTATTAGATTCAGACATATCAGAGCAAGATCTTGCAGCCCTTAAAGGCAATAGCTGGGGTATAAGCAAAACAAAGCACCCATCTATATTTAATATGAGTGGATTAACTCCATTCTCTCAGTCTGGCATTGGAAGCAGCGTTGGTGATGGCAAGCCTCAGAACTTGGACGGCATGGAATCTAGAAAAGTTGATATAGAGCTTGGTACAGACATACCTGTTGGAGACATGAAGGCTGATATAGACGGACTAAACGGTATAGTTTCTGGGTTTGACAGAACAGGAAACTTCTCTGGCGTAAGCGGTCTCTTTGGTAAGACCATGGAGGTTGCTGGTAAAACGTATGGAGTCATAACAGCACACAGAGGGGCAAGGGAAGCAAGATATAAATTTGATTCTTTAGCAAAACAGGTTAGAGACACAATAAGAGAGAAGAATCTTAAAGACGGAGATACTGGCTTTGTCTACCACATGGTGACTCTTTTGAGCCCTAAATCTAGCTTAGGTAATCCAGCGGTATTTTCTTCATTAGTGCAAAGATTAGTTAACGATGGAGACTCTGCATCTGCAATAAGGTCTTTGAATACTGCTTTAAATTCTAAATCTGTAAATACCAGGGTTAGAACCGCACTGTTTGATTACGCAACAACAAAAAATTTATCAAACCTTCAGAATGCCGTATCTGTCCAAGGGCGTATTAACATTCAAAACGACACTCAGCTAGACGAGATTGTGACTGCTTTAACTGAAATAGATGGTAATATTGGTTTGGAGTTAGGTTTTAAAGCTAGAACTGAAGTAATAAAAAAGCTTTACCCAGAACAAACAAAAACCAACGAATCAACTGAATCTTTGTTAGAAGATTTTCATGATCCAGTTTGGGCTGATACCAATATACAATCAACCGAAGTCGTTGCGTATACTAAAATTCCATTTGTGGTAGACTCAAAGTCTCCTACTGGATTTACTGGATTTAAAACTGGATACATTGAAGGAGATGCTTTTGCTGGAGTTATAAGAACAGACGGCACTGCTGGTGAAATAGAATTAAAGCTGCCTGGAAACTCTAAAGGGGAAATGGTTATTCCTTTGGTTTCTGAGATAATGCCAGATCTTAGCATAAGGACTGATAAAACAAAAAAGAAGAGAATATCAGACGATCCAGACACGGGTGAGCGTAGGTTTTTGGATAAACCTATTAGAAAACCTATATCTGAATTAGAAGGACAAGAAGCTGTAAAAGCCACCGAGGAGCTAGGAAGAATTAGCGCAATAAAAGGTAAGGTGACGTTTGACAATGTAAACGACTTTGAGTCTAGATCTGTTAACATTGAAGGCCTAGAGTCTAGAGATGGTATGACAGATGTTCAAAATGATGAGGGTCAAACATGGCAGGTAAGGGAGAAGACCTGGTTCCAGCAATGGAGAGGTAAGTGGCTACGTAGGCTAGCGGACAAGTATTACGATGTCATGGGGTTACAATCTGACATTGAAAAAGCTAAAGGTATGTCAGTGAAAGAGTCTCAGGACTTTAAGATGGCTGAAGAAAGAATGTATGGTAAAGCTGCTTTTGACCTTGACAAACTAGAAACCAAAACCAAGAAGATAACCGCTTTGATGAAAAAGCTGGGGTTAAATCAGGGAGAGATAACAGATTACTTATACGCACTGCATGCTAAAGAACGTAACGCACTAATAAAAGAGCGTGACGGTAAAGAAAATGGTAGCGGTATGACTGACGCTGAAGCTGATGCTATACTTAATGGACTTACCGATCAGCAGAAGTCAAACATGAATCAGGTTGTTGATATATTAAGAGAAATACAGCAGGATACTAGAAACACAATGGTTGAGCTAGGTCTTGAAACTCAAGAGACTATAGACAGATTTGAAGGTCAGTTTGATAATTACGTACCTCTTGGAGGTATAGCTACTGATGAGATGGGTTCTGACGGTGCATTCTATCCAACAGGCGGTGCTGGTATGTCTATTCAAGGGGCTACATACAAGAGAGCAGCTGGACGTAAGAGCAAGGCTGAAAATCTAGTAGCTCAAATTATATCTCAGAATGCATCAATGCATATTCAGGGTAGAACAAATGAAGCTTTGAATTCTTTATATGAGTTGGTGCTAAACAACCCTAATGAGGGAGTATGGAGTATAGTAGATAAAGCTAATTACGGAGATGCACACGTAGTTCCAGTAAGAGTTAAAGGTGAGCAGAAATACATAAGATTCAAGGATTCAAGTTATGCTGAGACCCTCAAAGGCATGAGCGTTCCAAGAACTTCAGCTCTTGTAAAAATACTTAGAGCCCCAGCTAACCTACTGAGAAGATCTTTTACAACTCTCAATCCTGAATTCATAATATCAAACTTTTCAAGAGATATACAGTCAGCTATATTTAATGCTATGGCTGAATCAGACATTGAAGGAGGTTTACTACTAGGTACTAATGCATTCAAGGACATTATGAAGAACGTAGGACCGTCTCTTAAGAGTTTGCTTAAAGTAAATAACCCAGCAGCCCTTGGTAAATTATTCAAAGAGAATCCTCTTATAGAAAAGTATTATGAAGAGTTCCAGGAAGATGGAGGTAAAACTGGATGGGGGTACGCTAAGTCTTTACAAGAAATTGCAGCAGAGATAGAATCAGAAACTGGAGAAAAATCTACAGCTCAAAATATTTGGGGTAAGGTTGAAAACTTTGCAGAGGGTATAGAAGGTGTAAACGATGCGTTTGAAAATAGTATAAGATTGTCAACGTATATAGCGGCGAGAGAAAACGGAGTTACCAGAGCTAAAGCAGCTCAGCTTGCAAAAAATGTAACTGTAAACTTTAATAAACACGGAGAGTACGGGCAAGCTCTTAACGCTGTTTACTTATTCTTTAACGCCTCTATACAGGGTACAATGAGGTTAGGTAGGTCTTTACTAGGATCTAAACCTGCTAGACCTGACGGAATTAAAGAAAGCTGGATGAAGCGTAGAACTAATGCTCAAAAGATAGCGTCAGGGTTAGTTGTCTTTAACGGTATGTTAACTCTTATTGCTAGAGCTATGTCTGGTGAAGACGAAGATGGTGTTTTATTCTACGACAAAATACCAGACTACGTAAAGGAAAGAAACATGATCCTAATGGTTGATGAGAAAAACTACATTAAGATTCCTATGCCATACGGATTTAATATATTTGCAAATCTAGGTAGTGCTGCTGTTGATGTGGCGGAAGGAGGTAAAGAGATAGACGAGGCTATGTTATTCTTAGGCAACTCGTTTATGGGTGCGTTCTCGCCAGTTAGCTTTGGTCAATCAAAAGATTTATTTACATCAGTTGGTAAAGGCGTTACACCTACAGTGTTGAGGCCTTTAGTAGAAATAATGACTAATGAAACATACTTTGGAGGGCCTGTATATGCTGAACAATCACCATATTCTGCAGCTAAACCAGAATCTTCTATGTCGTTTAGGTCGCCTAGAGCTATGCAGCAGTTCTTCTCATGGGTGAATGAATCTACAGGAGGGTCTAAAGATGTTCCTGGAAGTATTGATATAAACCCAGATAAATTCTGGCACATATTTGACTACTATTTAGGAGGGGCTGGTCAGTTTGTTACAAGAAGTATGGAGACTACATACAAAATGGGGCAGAAACTATTTGTAGACGATAAAATAGAAGTTCAGTTTAATGACTTGCCAATGATACGTAGGATGTATGGGGAGCCATCTAAGTATTACGACATGGAAAAGTTTAGAGAAAACGAAGCGGTGGTGACTAGATTGCTGAGAGAATACAAGGGTGACGAAAGATCTGAAGATCTTGATAGATACAAAGGTCTACGCCCACTAAGTCAAAAATTAAAACAATATCAAAAGCTGCTTAAAAAAATAAGACAGGCAAAGCGAGAAGCAAAGCAAATAACAAATTATGCGGAGAGATCTGTAAGAATTCAAGAACTACAAGATGCAGAAAGAAGAGTTGTAATGGATTTTAACAGGCTTTACGAAAAATACAGAGACTAATGAGTAAGAAAAAAATTAAAGACACCAAGCTTGGATCTTGGTTAGCAGAAAAAGCACCACAAGTATTAGGTGTAGTAGGAGACCTTCTACCAGATAGCGGTGGACTGGGCGTTGTGAAAAATCTAATTGACAGTGATGATAGTGTTGACTCAGAAGAAGCTCAACGTGTGATCGACGCAGAGGTTAGGTTTCAGGAAAATGTAACAGAGCGCTGGAAGGCT
>CEOT01000519.1_pt1 | contig 25988 bp, 38 predicted proteins | sample 530671 | NCBI WGS metagenome assembly CEOT01 (sample SAMEA2620852, study PRJEB7988) | marine metagenome | isolation source: saline water (ENVO:00002010), including | reverse complement strand
CGTTCCAGATTCACTGCTGTGGGTGATGGTCGGGTTTGCTCGCATCGTAACTGGGTAGTGAAAATTTGCCATATCTGCCGCATTAGCTGCCGATAAATAAGTATGCCATGTTGCAATATCAGACGTGGCGGTTGCTAAAGATGTAGACGCTCCATATTCTTGTGACATATAAAGATACCTTTGACATTTTTGCAGTGTCACATCATATGGATCAAACTCAAAGTCTGTTCCGGCGGTTCCTTGTTCGAGTTGCATCCCTGTGATAAGAACTTCGTTGCTGGTGCTACTGGCGATATTTATGTTTGATGAACTAACCCGATTGGCATTGGTCGTGGATGCCCAAGAGGTGTTTAAAGTTCCTGACGTAAAATTTGAACCTGCCGCCAAATAAATAACAACATAAAGACTTGCGTTATTATCATTCGTCATCGCTCCACTCGTGTCACCAGCAAATGTTAGCGTCTTTTTCTCAAATGTGTCGGCACTAGAAATAGTAAAGGTTTGAGAAATCTGCCTCGTGTTGTCGGTGTCCAGCAATTCCGCAGTGAACGTACCTGTCAAATTCGAGCGAATCCAAAAACTCAATGTTAACGAATCTGCGGAAGATGTACCTTTTTTAATTCTTTGCAAATTTTGACCTTCCATTGCTTGATATAAGGTCACTTCGGCATTTGCCGCCAACGAGGTATCTGCTGTTGTGCAATCGATTTTCCAACTGTAACCAAATCCTTGACCAGTTGGGACGGTGGTGGATCGAGCAATTGTATATGTGCCATGAGATGAAATGCCAGTGCCAAATCGGTCTACAGTAAGGTAGCCACCTGACGTTTTGCCAGTAACTGAGGTGCTTCTTTGCCAAACATTCATACCACCGTTGATCAGCAAATTTTTGTTATTAATTGGATTGTCTGATGAAACCGATCCTGCGACCGTCAAGTTGCCTGACCCACCTGATCCCACTGTTGCGTTGCTGTTTACCGTAAGACTGTCTCCCACCGTAAGTGCTTGCGATCCTGTGCCACTAACAAAGTCCTTTAAGTGAGACATGACCTCACGGATAGCGTTGTTAATCCCAGAGGGTGGGCAGTTCTCGGCTATGTTAACGTCACCTACGACCGTGTTGTTGGCGGCGGTCGAATCATATTCTGTTAGCTTGTCTTTTGCCATTTATTTGTCCTTTTTATAATAATCCGTACTCACTAAAATCTAACTCCCTTAAAGCCTCTGGTGTTACGTTTAAAGCCTTACCACCAACAGTTTTTAAATTAATTGGGAATTGTAAATCAAGCAGTTTGGGAACTGTTGGGTTTACATCTGCCCTTGCTCTTGCCAATCTGCTATCTCTTAATTTATTGGATAAAGCCTGACTTCCCAACCCTGCCAACGTCAACCCTATAGCCGATGGGAGTCCTAAGTTATAACCAGTAAGCCCTGCCGCCCCCAACCCCGATAAACCACGAGGGTCTAACATTCTTCCGATTGCTCCAGTAGTTTTTTCTGCTACTGATGGTTTTACATAATCTAAAGCCCTTGCCTGTTCTGATGGAGATAAATTGCTTACTTTTGCTTCAATATCACTTTCTATCCTGTTTAGCTTTGCCTGTGTTTGTCTTCGCTTAACCTCTTCTTCAGTCTTTCTTGCTTTTGCATAATTACTTCGTGCTGTGTTCTCTAAACTTATTAAGTCGTTAATTCCCTCTTCTTTTATAATAGCCTTGCCCTCTTGTGTCGAATATTCATATTGTAATTTTTTACCACCTTTTTTGGGAGGAGCAAAATTTAAATTATTTCTTCCACTTCTTATGATTTCGTCCCAACTATTAATCATTTCGCTACTAGCACTTTGATTAACCTTTCCTTTTTTCATATCTTGGGTAATGTCTGCACGAATTTTTCTAAACCCTTCCCAACTTATAGGCTTTTTATCGTTTCTTATTTTCTTAATTTGGTCTAACAAAGGTTTTTGGTTTTTTGGAGTTGTTGATAGTTGATATTTGTTTGCTATTTTTTCTAACTCATTTGCAAAATGTTTATTAAATGCAAGTGTTGTTTTTACGCCTAAATTATTTATTTCTTTATATGTTTGACTAGCAATCTTGTCTGCTTGTTCAAGTTGGGTTGTGCCTTTAAATGGCGACCTACCACTGGTTGCTACCGATGACAATAACCCTGTCACAAATGCCCCTGCTGGATCATCTTTTTCTAATTGGTCTGCCATTATTAAACCAGTTGGCACTGAAGCAGTAATCTCTGTTTTGGGATTGATTGACAAAAAGTCGGCAAACTTTTCTAGTTGTGGATTTTTTCTTAAAAAACTTGCATACTTAGCCGCTCCCCCTGCTGTTGACAATAAATTAGATGTTAATAATGCCGCCCTACCTTCTGGCGTGTCGATTTCTGGGAAAGATTGTTTAAAGGACGGACTTCTTTCTCCGATCTCTCCAAACACTTTATCTATGCCCTGTCTCAGTGGGCTTTGCCCTGTAACAAGTGACGCTACATAGTCAAGGAATGGATAACCCATTAATGCAACTGCTCCTGCCGCCGGATTTACTAGCCCGATAGCGGCTGGTAACAACGCCTCCACAGTGCCTCTCGTTGTACCCGACACTATTTGATTCATATCCGTTGATCGTTCTGTATTTGTTGCAACCGGACTGGTATTATCTGGAATCATATTAACCAACTGCTCAGTCGTTAGATCGCTTAATTGTGTCGAGCCTTTACTGTCTACGCTGTCCAGCATTAACTTTAGTTCATCGTCTGACATTTCTTGTAATGTTTTAGCCATTATAATAATCCGTAATCATCTGTGCTTGTTTCTCTGTTGATAAACCCTCTTGTTGCTCTGTTGATAAACTCTCTAAACATCTGTAACGCCATATCTACGTCATTATTTGTAGCATCAAGAAAGTCGTTAAATATACGTCTTGCTCCATCGTCACCTAACATAGGTGCTATTTGCCGTAAAATAGATGTAGGCAATTCTGGCTCAAATGTTCGCTCAGATGCTGGCTCAGATGTTGGCTCTCTCTGTACTGGGATTATAGCTTGTTCTGGTAAACTTACAGCCTTGTCTCTTGATTGATTTTCGTTGTCATTGTTTTCGCTCCTCCTTTTTAACTCTTCTCTCCTTTGTAACTCTGCTTTTATTTTGGCTATTCGTTCCTTTTCGGAAAGTCCCTGCAATTCATTTACGGTCTCTGAGCTTTTTTCTGACTGTTCATTATCCGCTTGATTATTTTGCCTCCCCTCTCTTGTCCTTATGTATTCTTCTGTATACTCCGCCCAAGACTGACCGCCCTCTGCTTTGTAATTAGGATTGTATGTCGTTACATACCTTTGATTGACTTGATTAAATTGCTTTGTTAAAAAATCCTGTGCTTTATTTAACGCTTTTTTTAATTCTTCTTTATTTCTAATCCCTGCCAGCTTTCCTAAATCTCTTTGGAATAACAATAATTCTTTAACGGCTAATTGACCAACCGCACCGCCTGTTGGGTTATCTGCCCTCATTTGTTGTAATGCTTGATAGCCAACTTTATCTATAATGTTTTGAATAGCCGCAATTGCTTTGTTCATTTTGGGCGTTAGTCGTGAGTTTGGCAAAAACCGCTCTATCGCTTCTTCTCTCAAATTGTTAAACAATGCTCCTATCGTTCCACTTTGATCTGTTGTTAGCAAATCTAACGACTCCTCATCGTCTAGCAAGGCACGAATAGAATCTTGTACTTTAACATTCCTTCTCATAGTTGCTCTAATCATCGCATCATCTTTTGGAAACGAATCAATTAGTTTCTTTTTTGCTTCCAAAAAGTCGCCACGGGGCAACTCTTTTTCTAACATCTTTTCATATTGGGTGCTTAATACCGAAGATGTATTTTGCGTTACTGTTGGATCGATCTCATCAGTTTGATTTTCTTTATTTTGCTCTGAAACTTGCGGCTTCGGTTGGCTATCTCTTACTTCGCTTCTAGCCTCTGACGCTACTCCTGTTACCAATCTTCGTATCTGCTCTGCATATTCTTCCTTGGAAACTAATCGAGCCGAACTTTCCACACCCTTAAATTGCAATTCGTCTTGTTTAAGATTATCCCCTCTCAACTCTGCTTCTGTTCCAGCTAACCTATATTTAGTAACTAATATTTTTAATTGATCTTGATCTTCTGGACTTAATTCTCTAATTTCTTCATCTTTTAAAAGTGTGATGTCTTTAACTTCTGACATAATACCTTTAGGCGAAAGTTTTTGGACAAGTTCTTGAACTTGCAATTTGTCCGTCTCGTCCTTGTAAGGGTTTAATGACATTAAAATACTATCAATATCGGTAGGGTCTACATCTGCGTCTAATGCTTTTTGTCTTGCAAATTCTAAATACTTTGTTTTTGTAGCCAAATCTGCAAACTTGGGATAGCTATTCTTGAGCATTGTCACATATTGTCTATCTTTTTCTTTTTTTATAGCTAACTCTTTAGCTTCTCTTTTCTCAGCCAACTCATTCATAAACACCGCTTGCTTTAGTCGCTGGTCGTATAAATCGCCTGTTGCCTGTCTGCCAGCTTGCATTGCCGATGCTATAGCCTCGCCTATTCCTACCCTTGTTGTTTGAGGAGCACCAGCCCTTAATAGTGCAACACTAGCATTTAATAAACCTTCATCTCTGGCTCTACTCTGTGCCTCTTGCATCTGCTGTTCATCAAGAAGTCCATACGTTTCTGGCAACTCTGAGCCTAGCAATCTATCAAGTATTCCCTGCCCTCTTGAGGTGGCTGTGCCAGCCTGACTCTCTACACCAACCTGACTATCTGCACCGCCTGTCAATACACCAGAAGCTTCCCCTGCCATCGCTCCATCCATGCTCTGGCTGTACTGTCTGTCCTTTTGTAGCCTTTTTGCCTGTCGTGTCTGTTCTTCTAACTTGGCTAACGCTTGACTCTCAACATTATTAACTGGTGTTAAAGATAACAGATCGCCTTTTTCTGCACCAAGCGGAAAAGTTTCCGCTCCACCGTATTCTGCATCAAGGTATGGCAACGTAGGGGAAAGCCCAAAGTCGTTTGTATCCACAGACATCATGCCCATATTTTGACTCATGCCCATTGTGTTAAGCATTTCCTCTGGAATACTATAAAGTCTGCCGTCACCAAGTCTTACCGTTACCATAGCCATTACAATAAACCCCTTCCAAATAATGTCATTTCATCCTCTAGCCTACCCCTGCCAGCAGGAACAGTCTGCATAGCCATGACGTTTTGATTGTCTCTAAAGAAGTTGGCAGACTGCGGTTGTGCTCTCATACTACGCACCTCCATCCTGTCCTGCGGTTGCTCCACATTTAATGATTGAGCCAGCCGTAAAGCTGGATTGTTTAAATTATTTCCAAATGTTTTCATCCCCTGCATGAATGGATTTATTGCTGGCGTTCCATGAATAGACGCTGTAAATGGATTCACAAGGGCTGGATTATATGCCATAGCCTCCTTGCCTAACGCTCCTATTTGCATTGGATTCATTCCAGCCGTTACTAATTGACTCCCAATATACTTACTTGCCGCATCTGCCGCCGCTACTTGAGCCGCCGCATTAGCCGCCGCCACCTTTGCTCCAGATGCCGCCGCCCCCATAGCCGCTCCTGTTCCTAATCCTGTTATTATTGCTGGTGTTACTGCCGCAGTTGTCCCTAATGCACCTCCTGCCGCCGCCAATTCTGCTCCGCTCATGCCAACAAGCCTCCTAACCCTGCTCCTGCACCGATAGCCGCACCAATATTGCCAAACTGGTCGCCACCTATTGCTCGACCTAAACCAGCACCACCTAAGATATTGGCAAGTCTGTTACTTGTTAATGGTTGCGTTCTTTCGCCTCCCATCGGTGCTCCATATGCCGCTGACAAGAATTGCAGTAGTTTTTGCTGTGGGCGTTGTTGATAAAAATCAAACCTATTAATAGCATCCCTTAACGCCAATTCATCATATCCTTCCTTCATTCGACCTATTTTTAACAATTTTTCTGCATCTGTATAATCTTGCATAGCCAGTTGTGGGGCTAATCTTGCCGCAGTTAATTGCCTTGTTAAGTCTCTATCAGACACTTGAGCCATACGGTTTAAGGCTTGCTCTTGCATTTTTCTTTCGTTTTGATAATTCATAAATGCTAGTTTTCCAGCCGTATCCGTTAATGCTCCAGCAAACGTAGCATCGGTTCTATCCTGCAAATCCTGACCAGCACCACTGCCGTAACGTCCTGCCCTGCTTAACGTAGATTTCAGTCTTTGCGTGTCATCCTCGTACTTTTGTCTAGCCGCCCCTGTTGCGGCATCAAACGCCCCTTGAAAGAATGGACTGCCTGTTAGATAACTACCGCCAGCCGTTATGTCTGTCCCTCTCAAGGCTCTGTTTTGGTTAGGAGACATGGCAAATTGACCTACTGTTTGCTGTCCTATCCTTGTTAACGGTGAGCCTGTTATAGCCCTTCTCTGTGCCGCATTTAAAGCTGATAGGGTTTGTTGGCTTGGGTCAACATACGTTTTACCTGGAAAATACGCTGGCATATCAGAACGCTGATACAGCCTTTTTTGCTCTCTTAATCCATAATCTACATAAGGTCGTAATGCTGGATCAATCTGCTCTCGAACTGTGGTTGTACCACCGCCTCCACCGCCACTCATTTTGACACCTCCATAACATATCCTCTCGGTTTAAATCCTAACTCTTTTGCCATTTTTTCCCAACCCTTTCTCCAGCTATCAAAGGTAATTTTTTCCATGTTTCCCTGTTTTGCTATATTTTGTATTTCGACAAACGCCTGTTTCATATGGTTAGGCTCATTCGCATAAGCACACCAAATATGTAGCGTTTTATCCTCTTTTGGCTGTAATACTACAAAACCCAATGCTCTGTCATTTTCTTTAAAAAGCCACAACATTGACCTTTGAAATACACAATCTGCATAAATGTCCTCAGGTATCCACCATTCCGGTGATTTACTTTGAACCTTTGCTAAACCTGTCTTTACATATTCCCAGACTGTTCTAACTTGTTGCGGTTGTACCATTTCTGCAATCATCCTAGCACCACATATTTATAAGTGCAGTCTGCATTTCCATGTGCTGAATGGGTAAGTGTTGCTGATCCGACTGCTGTAACCGTAAATAAATTATCCATCTCCGCTGACGCATTAGCTGTTGTTGGCATATATAATACTACGCTATCCCTGCTAATTCGTGCATCAGTAAGCGTGGTTGATGTTCCACTGCTTGCTAAAGTTATGCTTCCTGTTGAGTTAATTTTGCCACTAAGGATATTATTAACAACCTCGGATACGTTTCTTGGTTCATCACCGCTTGGCATTAAAGTTCTAAACATTAACGACCACCAGTTGATGCGATTTCAACATCCATTCCCACAACCGTTTTCCAATTGCCTGTAGGCTCTAGTTTAAGACGATGGTATTTGCCTACCGATCTAAGCGGCACTCTATTCTCTGTACTAGCCGCCACTGCTGTTGAGTAGGTTATATCTTCATCGGCTCTTATGCGACTTGCGACCGATACACTACCACTGCCGGAATCAACAACTGGTCTTGCTAATTGAATGATTGAATTACCTTTAGAGCCAATGTCTGCCGTCCTAATGTCGGCTGTGCTGTTTGTGCCAGTATAGGTTACGATTTTAGTTGCCTCTGTACCAGCTAGTAAAAACTGTCCTCCAGCCCATATACGGCTGTCTAAGCTGGTATCTAAACTATCAATACTACTGCTGAATACATCAAGCCCCTCTAGTGTAATGCCTCCCTGTGCCGCTCCTGCAATAAAATCAGTTGTTGCATCTCCCTGACTCCACCTCTGCAACTGCCAGTTGTAAATGAGTAAACTTTTAGTGCCAGAGTTGTTTGTATACGACCAAATGACTAACTTATTAACTGGATCAACAGCACTGCTCATTTCATCTAAATCGCTAAGATTAGCGTTATCAAAGAAAAATCTATCTACCTTTTCTGCTCCGATAGGAGTTACTGACTGCCCATTGGTAACGTAAAACCCATCATCACTCAAGAAAAAACTATTATTGCCATATTGCACAATGGAGTTTGGTGCATAACAGCCAATGTTCCTTGAAATAGTATCAAACTGAAAAAACAATGGCGAGCCAATGTACTGCATCCGTACAATACTTTTTTCTAAAAATACTATGCCAAACTCTCCACCAGTAATGCCTTGAACATCTCCACCATCTGGTATGTCCTGCGTATCTGACTGACTACCACTGCCAGAAGTCCAGTCATCAGGGTCATTAATATCTGACCACGCAACTCGATTAGGGTAACTGGAAATATTCCCTGATACCACAAAATCTCTTACCGCTGTTAGATATTTAGCTACTGGTGCAGACGCATTCAAATCAGCAAATAAACTCGAACTGTTTAACGTGAAACTTTGTAATTTGTTTTGACCGTTTGCCGCTATTACCAGCGAGCCAAATTGGATAAACTTCCAGTTCGTAGTTGTTGTGTAATTTCCAGTTTTTGATACATTATCTAAATCTAAATCACCTGTATCAAATTTATAAATCTTTGTGGCACTTGCCGCAAACATTGTTGTTAGGTTGTTAATTTTTCCACTAAACACCGTTAATAGATTTGCATCCGCCGCATCGCTCAATTCAACAGTAGACGGTAAAGGTGCGTAACCACTTCCCACAGGAATGACATTTTTTGCCTCCGTTAAAGCACCAGCCAAACCACTTTGATCTGGTAGCCATTCTCCAAATGTTATCCGCTCCGAAGCCATGTATCTGTTCCTATAGTATTGTTAGTCCAAGTCTCACTACCGACTGCTACATCTGTCCACGTTTCTGTTCCCACCGCAACGTCTGACCACTCCTCACCAAGCACTTCACTAGCACAAGCCGCTAAAGCCGAAGCCGATACCTGTGCCACTGCGGTAATAGTTACGATTGCATCACATGATACTGTTGCCGTTCCGCTAATGGACGCTGACGGTTGCTGAACTCTGGCTGAAGCTGAGACTGTTGTTCCGTTGGCTGATATTTGTGCAACGACACTCTGTATTCTAATTCCAGCACTAGCAACACTGCCACTACCGGATACACTTCCTACTCCATTTTGTATTCGTGTGCCAACGCCAACTGCTGTAGCCGATCCTAATACACTGCCAACTACCTGTTGTATTCGTGTTCCTACGGCTGTTGTTGCCGCACTGCCAGATACGCTACCGACTCCATAGAAAACTGTTGTATCACTGCTCTCCCATATTGCGTTGTCTAAACTAAACGCAAGATCATCAATACTTGTACTGAATAAGTCAAGTTGCTCAAGCGTAAACGCTCCGTTTACATCTGACATTTATGCAAGTGTTACTGTAAGTGATCCAGCCGCTATTTTTAAAATATCTCCAGTTGCTATCGTTTTGCTTGCATCCAAAGCGGTGTAGTAATACATATTCCCACTTGAACTCGCATCCCATATGCCTATGTGACTCACCGTACCCCATGACCCTGTTGCCTGTGGAAAGTTAATATCTGCACTTGTTGTAGATACTCCGTTACTTGGCGCGGCAAATGTTGCCGCCTGTCTTGCATAGGCTGATCCGCTTAACTCTGACCCACTTGCATCTTCATCAGGATTTGCCGTGTGCAAAGACACATATACTGCACTAGGAGCAGACAACGCTGAGTTTCTAAGCGTATGATTGATTAATGCGTTCTCTAAATAATTAGACATTTCAGACATAATTTATTTCTCCGTTAATTTCATAGTGAGCGGTACGCCGCTGTACTGCGATTGTATTGCCGTTCTGTTTAATGAATCAATCGACCTCTCCAGCATACTTGCCCACACTTGTATTCTGTTGTCGTTCATTAAATACGGCTCTGCCTCTACCAAACTTCCGTAAAGTAAAGCATCAGGGGCATTTGCTAAAAATGTATTGCTTGCATTAGTGTCAGATAAAAACTCTGGCTCTGCGTAATACAACAACTGAAACGTGTAATTACTATCGGGTGCTGGTGCGAAGTTAAACTCACTAGCCAGTATTGTATAATAATTTGGCTGTCCACTCTCTGTTGCCCGACCGTTAGCTGTAAAAGCCGATGGAGTTAAATACTGCAAACTTCCCCTCGGATTAGTATCCACATAAATATCTCTAACCTCTAAAAAATCACTAGGCAACGCTACGGTTCCATCACCACTGGTCGCACTCGCACTAACGCCTTTAAGCATCGTCCTTAGTCTTAAATCACGCCTTAGTCTATTTTCTGCCAACGTAATAAAGTCTGGTATCTGATCTGTTAAATCAGTTCTACCTAGATAATTGGCAATAGATGTTTTTAAGGTTGTATACGTGGTAAACGCCATTATAACTGTCCAGCCCTTGTCCTAAAAAAACGATTATCAGGGTGATTAAGAAATGCCAAAAACTTCTTCTGATCCAGCACTTGAAATCCCTTCATAATCCCTTTGTGGTTTAAATCATCAATAACAGTAAGCGGAATACTAGCCACCTTATTGCTTACTGGCTCTCCAGACCAACGAGTATGTTTTTTTGTTTCATTAAATTGTTTTTTATTGCTTTCAACTATGCCCGAAACATCTTGCGTAGTCTCAATGACAATACCGCCCTCGCCATCGGCATGAGCCTTTGTCTGTCTAAAATCCATAGCTACTCCAAAAAGGGGGAGGAGGACAACAAGGAGAGGTGATTAGGCAGTCCAAGTTGTCCAACCTCTAGGGTGAGGATTACTCCGTTAGATCGCCAGCTATTCCATGAGCCGCCTCATTTCTTACCTCAAGCGTCCACTCTGCAAGTAGCTGTTTCTTCTCTGCGTCACCAGTTTTTGCCAGATCAACTGTTTGGAATGGTCGTAGATATGCCACTGACAGCATTTCTGGATCAACAACCAAAGCAATCTCTCCATCATCCGATTCTGTTGCTGTGTTCATCAATCTGTTTGGTACAACAGACATAGTGCCAAAATCTGACATATAGACATCAGCCGCACCTATAATGGTGGTTGGTTCATCCGATGGAGCAAGATACCTTTGTGCCGCTATGCCTGAGAAACCAGACAGCGTAACTTTTTGGGTAGCTGGAACTAGGATGACTTTTGGATCGCCACCAGAATTGTACGTTTGTTTGATGACGTTTTTAAGAATGGTCTCGGTAAAAGCCCGATCTGTTCCATTTCCTCTGGCGGTTGTGCCAGAAGCACCAGCAGTGCCGCCTGATCCTAAATCCTTGTTAGATGCAAGCCAAGCCTGTATGCCACCAGCCGCTCTTGCGGTAGAAGCATTGCCAGCAGAAGCCGTTTCGTTGGAAACCAAAGTCAATTCCATGTCTCGTTTAATTTCCTTGCCGACTTTAGCCATCTGATATGCCATCTCACTTTTTCGACCTGCCTTGTCGACTGCCTCGAGCGTGCCAGCCACCTTCACGGTTTTGGTACTGATCTGGCAATAATTTCCAACTCTTGTGGTTGGTGTTGCGGTTATGTCTGAACCATCTGCACCCTCAACGGCTTTGTTATGTGCCGCCGCCGCTAGTGCATCTGTTTGCCATTCGTGAAAAACGGCTGTTGCCTTGCCTTTGCCAATAGAGGACATCATAGGAGTCTCTGTTGGTGTAATCATATAGATTACGTCCGACAAATCCTCACGCTCTCCAATGGCTTGAAATGTTTGATATGTTGCCATGATATTTTCCTATCCTAATATACGTTCAAATACAGCTTGAGCATCTCTGGTGTTACCTGATTTTCTAAGCTGTGCCTTTAATTTTTTGGTTTGCTCTACTGCGTTTGATGATGATGCCCTTGTGCCAGACTTCAGCATCTTCGGTGCTTTTTGTACCCTTTTCTGCACCTCTGGATTGCTTTGCTCTAGCTTATCGAGCAACATAGCTTTATGGAGAACTTGCACCATACGGCTGTCTACAACAGAGCCTAATTCTTGATCGGTAAACCCCATTTTTTTACCATAGGATTTAATATCCGCCCTAAGTTGTTTACCTTTTTCCGCATCCGCATAATCCGGTAGTGCTGACGCTAACTTTTGTTGTTCCTGAGATAACAACTGTTGATATTGAGCTTGGTGTTCCGCTTGTTGCTCTCTAGCAATTCGGTCTGCTTCCGCTAACATCTTCTGCTGTTTCTCTTGAATCAAAACTTTGTCGGCAACCGCTTTATTATACGCAGTCGGGTCGGTTTCTCTTAGTCGGGATAACTCCTCACTGGACGGCTGACCTTGTTCTAGGTACTCGTTCATGGCTACCAACCGTTGTGCATAATCATCCCTCTTTATTTTTGCTTCTTCGATTGCTTTCATACCAGCGTTATACTGTCGCTCTTTTTCATCGACAGCTTTAGCCTTCTCTGCAATCTTAATGGTTTTACGAGTGTAATCAGACATCCGTTGATAACCATGTAGAAGTTCATCAAGGGTCACATCCTTCTCTTCCATCTTTCCGTCAACACCTTTGACTTTAATCCGGTGAGTAGGTTGCTCCTCTATAACCTCTTCGGCTTCTTCGGGTGCATCCGCCATCTGCTCTTCGGTTTCCTCGACCATTTCCACTTGCCGTTGTTGCTCCTCCTCTTTCGGAGGCTCATTGTCGGTGCTTCTATCGTCCATTAATCCCTCAAACTGGATTGCGGCTTGTTTTACTGTTACTGAAGTGTCCCCTGCTGTGGGGGTTGCCCCTTCGCTCATAGTATTACCCTTTGTGTTGTTGCAAAATCTTTAGCTTATTATTAAATATTGCTTTCTCTGATGCAATAGATTCAAAATGCGACTCTATCGCCTGTATCGCTTTAATCATTCTGTAAGCGTTCTCTCTTTCTTCATACTCAAACGCTCCACTGTTTCCAATTATATCGTAATAGCTACCTATCAACTTTTTTAACTGATTTGCAAAGAAATCATCGTTTAATAAATTGGATGCCCTCTCTGCGTCTGTCATTGAGGACTCGCTATGTTCACGTTGCCTGTGATGCCAGCACCGACCTTAGCGGCTTTAAGCGTTGCCTCTGCCTCAAACTCTTGGCGTTTCAATTCTAATTCAGCTTGTAGCTCTTCACGCTTCAACTGCATCTGAGCTTCCGCTTTCTCCCTAGCCAGTTGTATGTCTGCCTGTGCTTTCTGTTGTTGTACTTGTATATCAGCCTGAGCCTTTGCCATCATCGCTTGTAAAGCTGGATCGGCTTGTGGCTGTTCTTGTGGCTGTGCCAACATTTGCTCCATCTCTGGACTTATCTCCTTGAAAAACTCGGCTGAGTCTGCAAAACCTGCCGCTTCGATAAACCTTCCTAACGTCTCTCTGTACTGCGTGAGACTGACTAAAGGATTGTTTATACCATATCCTTGAATCACTTGCTCCTGTTTTGAGAGAACCATCTGAAGCATAGCCATCTGTTCTTGCTTATCGCCAGTTCCCAGACCGACATTAATGCTTACATCGTACTGAGTGGACCATTGGCGAGGATCCATTTGCACATACTGACCTCGCAGTCTTAAAACGTGAGCCTTGTCCTGATACTTACAAACTAATTGCAAGATGCCTTTAAATAAAGACTTAACGCCTGTCTCTGCAAAGATTCTGGCTATTAGCTCTAACTTACCTCCAGCCGCCCTCGTTGTAGCCGCTACCGCCGCCGCTGTGACGTTCTGCAATATGTTAGGGTCTAGCCCTTGCTGTGCATCACTGATGCCACTACGTTTAGCCTGTACAGCGTCCAAATACTCCAACATCGGAAACGCCTGATTAGCTATGGGAGACACAGTAAGAGGAACAACAGCGTTGGGGTTTTTCATCCGAACCACCCCACCAGCCGTTACGGAAAGCAAATCATCAAGATTCACCTGTCCCTCTACTGCACCCATCCTGACGTTGTTGGTTAAATATAAATTATCAAGCATCTGCCTGACAACTTGTGATTTAATCAACTGTAAATCTGCCGCCCTGTCTGCCAATGATTGCCCATAAAATTTATGCGGTATGGGAATCGGGCATAAACTGTGAAACGGCACATAGTCCGTCTCTTCATTTTCCAAAATTTGATTACCAGCATATACAATGCGTCTAAGTTCTGCGATGCCGTCACCATCAAAATCAGTGCGTAAATACATCTCGTAGACTTCTGTGGTCTGCATTGAACTATCTAGGGAATCTTCATCAGGTCGCTCGGCATTACCAAATCGTGCTGACCGCTCACTGGTATAACTCAAATCATCATATATAGGCAAAGTCTCTATGATCGCTGGATCATAACCCATAGCCACTAACTCACTCTTGGTCGTTAGCTTTCTATGAGCAACAAAGGGGCTATCCTCTATTGTTCTGCCCTTCTTTGAGATTAAAAATTCTTCTGGCGGTACATTTTCAATAACCACCTTGCCAATAATGTTTGTTTTCTGAATGACAACATTATGGCTTCTGAGCATAACTGGTTGCCCTAATTCATCGACTTGTCCACTCTCTACCTCTACTGTCTGCTGTTCAATGACCTCGACCTTGCCATCAGACATTAAACTGGTTAATTCAAGATCGGATAGGTTCTCGTACTGCTCCTTTGATACATCGGTTGATTCATCATAGTAAGCCTTGATAACGCCAACCTTTTGCAACAAAGCGTCTTTAAACCAGTTATGAAGTAGTAAAAAGCCCTCGTTCTGTGAATTAAAGACATGATTGCAATACTCGGTAGCCTGTCCTGCACCCTCTTCGTCACCCTGATTGCGTGGCTCAAATCGTACTATTTCATCAGACTGCGTAAATATACGAACCAGTTGTGGCAACGCACCATCAATGACTTCTGCCACCTCTCCAGTAACGATCTGACTTCGACCCTCGACCTCATTGCCGTACTCCTGTCTTAGATAATATTCAAGCGACTTTTGCCGTTGGTCTGTCGTCTCGCTCTGTAGGAATCCGATTGCTGAGTCTAGTTCTGCCTCGATTATCCCTTTGAGTTTGCCTTCTTCCATTTTTAACCTTTTTCTCTAATTCGTTAACTCGACTAACCAACTCCATAAACTCTGCCCTGCTAACCTCAATCTTGCCCTTTGGCGTTAGTATCATTGGAATATACCTTTTTATTTTATAAAAACCTTTGTTTCTCTTAACCTTCAAAATTATAGCCTAAACGCCTTGAACCTACTGTATAATTGTCCTTTCAACAAGGAGAATCTAATGGACAAATTAAGCGATAGGCTGGGCAACCGAAAGATAATAGTTGAGAGTATGTTAGAACACGCCCCGAATCTTGGGTTTGATGACATACATGAGTTTGATAAACTTGTTTGCGAATCATTGCATATCGATCAAGAGGATAATCCACCGCTATTCCTTCGTTTCTGGTAATCAACGTAATTTAGTAAAATCCATATATGTATCTATAAGTTCTTGGTCTACGATTTGGTATGGCATTTTCCTTTGAAGGATATACGCTATGTTTGCCGCAGACAAAGGGTTTCCACGTTTGTCTGTTACTCCCTCTAGAGATTTGTAAAAATCTCTCATTAATACTTTTCTTGGCACAGTGTCCAGCAGTCCACCTTTATACTCTCCAAATAATTGACTGGTGTAAGTGCTATGAGGAAATTTTACATCACTGCTTGGTTTTTTAGATAAGTCTAATGCGGCTATTCCAGCACCAGTATTTTCTGATAGAGCGTTTTTTAAAACATCCTCGGTAACGGCATAACGAGCCTGTGCAACGCTTGGAAATCCAGCGTTTTGATACAAACCACTGTTCATTAACTTTACAAATTTCTTTCTTACGGCAGGGTCGGCAGTATCTAAATATGACCTTAATCCATCATCGGTTAATTTCGGAAAATTTGTTATTTTTTTATATTTTTCCGATCCAATTTTAATTGTCGATCTCATTTGCTTCTCGAAACGAGATATATCTTGTTTTTTTATTTTAGAAAACGGCAACATCTCTGCCAATGTTGAAGCTGGAAATGTTGCAAAATCTACCGCATCTTTTCCCATTGATGAGTATACGATGTTAACAGGCAATCCAGTCTCCTCGGCAATCCTCGATACTGCATTATGTATCCGCGTTGGTATACCTTCATTTGAAGCCCATACCGCTCCCTCTGAGGGATTTGACCTCATAAAGTAAACCCCACCATCGAGTGGCACTGGCGTTTTAAATTTGTTGCCTCCAATGCCGACCAAATTACTTCCGGCTTTGCTCTGATCGCCTAAAACTGGAAACAACACAGAGCCTTGCAAATCTTCTAGCTTTATTTTCTTTTCGGGTGCAAGAACTTTTTGGTCAACATACTCAATATCAAGTTCACTCAAAGGCTCGGTTAATAAACCTTTGTTGCCATAACCAAGGGGGTCTATTTGTTCTTTCGTTAACTTTTTTTTCTTTACCGGAGCAATGCCAGCCGCTTTTTCTTTCGTCATTCCCTCTGCGATAGGCACATTGTCCAATCGTTTTCTAACAACAGGAATCACTCCAGCCGCCACCAGTCCTGTCGCTGTCTTTGCAAGACCAGCCGGACTCACAGCCGAACTAATTAACTCCGCTGTTTCATTAAGCAATCCTGTTTGCGGTGGTGGCAGGAAGCCCCTCTCTGTTAGGTAAGCCGTTGACCCAACAATGTCCTCCGGACGTTGCATACCAGTGAGCGTCAATGGCAGACCAAGCAAATCAATAAAGCCTGTAGCTAACTGTGGGACTCCCCTTGCTACTGATAGCCCCAACTTTTTTAATAACTGATCTAACTCGTCCATAATGCCTTACTTTGCTTTAAAGGTTAAGATATCGCATAAGTGATTCAAGATTCTCTAGTTGCTCCTGAGTAAATGCCCTTTTATCCCACTGCCCTAGAGCACCTCTAAATATTCCAGCATCATCAGAGATATTTTTCCACTGCTCAAAACTTCTAGTCTCTTTAGGTTGATCCGTTGTAGGATTGGCTAGGTATCTTTTTTGACCTAATCCATCGACATAATAACCCCGACTGTAATCCCTGTAACGCCTTCTCTGAGCATCTAACTGATCTGGTGTTAATGACTCAATAAGTTGCTCATATGATCGCTTTACCGTTGGATCAGTCTTTATTGCTCCATGCGAGATATAGTCTAGCAGTATTTGATACGGAGTGGTTTCTGGACTAAACACGCCTATTGTTTCTTTGCCCTCTGTGCCTTCTGGTCTTCTTGGTTCATCGGCTGGATAAAACTCTAAAAGACCACCGCCTATATTTTCTATGGGTGGGTTGTTCAGTATCTTTACCTGATTTTTTTTCAGTATCGGATACCTCTTTAGAGCCATTTCTATCGCCCTCTGTCGTTTCTCGTCCTCTGTCAAACCACCCACCTCGTATCTACGTTTAAACTTTTACCCCAACTGCTCGGAACTTCATCCAACCCAACGGCTAAATACCTAAACGCATCAGCCGCATGACTGCACCAATTATGTAAAGGTTTATTGTAGAAAATATTTCTCTTATCGTCATACTCTCTACGATAATTCCTTAATGCGTCCAATCCCTGCTGTGTTCCCTGTTTGTCAAACCAGCATCGAGGCAGTAGTGACCTGACCGCTTGTATGCCGTCATCAACATTTAATCGAGGAACAACGGTAATATCTAATCCAGCCTGTTGTAGCATTTCCTTCCTACTCTTGCCAGTGCCTAACTCCCTTACCTCGACATCATGGGGCAATAGCTGTGAAGCGTCTGCAAAGCCTTTGTCTCTCAAAACGCTTACATAGTAATCTAATCCCTGCCCATGACTTTCAATATAATCAACTAGCCTGACCTCTTTACCAGCCGTCTGAGCCACCCAAATACTTGTCGAGTCACCCATTCCTAAATCCCATGCACAGTAAGTTTGACAAAGAGTTTCTAAAGGAATAGTCGTAATCCGATCATCTTCCTCTAATTCGTTTATTTGCTTGCCGTAGTAACTACCCTCTATAGCCGCATTAAAACTACACTCAAACTCTTGATAGTATTTATCATCACCAATCTCTTTGCGAATAGTCGCTAATTCATCGGAATCTAAAATATTTGTATCTGAAGCCTTAAACTCCAGCAACTTCCAATCTGGTAACGAATCTGCCTTGTCTCGTAAATCCTTAAAAGCGTTTCTACCCTTTGGAGTGCCAATAAACAACATAAACCCTTTATTCTCTGCCAACGCTGGTCTAAGCACCTCTGTGTATAAGCGTGGGTTTATATCTGCCACTTCATCAACAACCGCACCATCTAGTCCTATGCCCCTGAGAGCATCAACATTGTCTGCACCATATAAGCTGATTCGCCAATTATAGTCACCAACGGCAAAATCTACCCTAAGTTCTGAGACATTAATGGTTGGCTGATACAATCTTGTATGCTCGATAAGTATGTCCCACGCCACCCTTTTCGCCTGAGAATATGTCGGGGCAACATAAGCGTAACGGCTTTGCTTCTTGCCACTCTTCCATGCTGAATGAATAAGCTGATTAATCGCACCCACTGTCTTGCCCATTCTTCTGTGAGCAACAACAACGGTGTTTCTATTGTTTTTTACCGCCGTGTGTATTTCCTGCTGTGGCGGTCTTGGAGTGTAGGTTGCTCGCTGGTCAAAATTAATCGTCTTCATCAAGAATGGCAGATTTAATATTTATCTGGACATCACCGCCCTCATTGCCAACCAACTCCTTGCGATCTGTTTCCTTCCACCCTGCTCTAGTCTTTAACCAAAACATTTGAGCCGTTAAATTTCCTGCTTTTGCTTGTTCGTACAAAGTTCCAGCAATAAAAGTATTTGCGTCTATTCGACCTAAACTTAATTCATGTTCATAATATTTTCGCAATGTGTCTCGATTTATTTTTAACTTTAAAGCTATATCTTCTGCCGTTGACCCAAGACCAGCCAGCTTTTTAACCAATTCTTTAGTTTGCTCTGACGTTTCATGTTTTTTCCCTTGTGCCACTTTTTATAACTCCGAAAGTTGTCTGTTTTTTACCAACCTTAACACTTGATCTAAATAGTTAATGCTTTGTCTTTGTTGTTTTTTTATTTGTTTTTTCCATTTTTTCTGCATTTCTATACTTTCGGCAAACCCCCTTTAGGTTTAACATAAACCGAATTTTACATTAACCGGAGTTTACGTCAATTAAAATCTGGAATCTTTGGTTCTGCCTAACCTAGCTAATGCCTCTCGGTTGTAGAAGTCTGACCAATTTGCACCCTCTGGTCTGCGCTGGAGCAGTTGCCCTGCTAAATCTTGTCTTTCAAGACCGCTTAAATTATCCGTTCTGGTAAGCCTGTATTCGACCTGACCTTGGTCGTTCATGCCGCTTCGCTTGTTAAACGGAGTCCACGCAAACCCCTCTGGGGCTGTCCTGTAAGCCAAGTCTCGATTCATTTGAGCCAAGTAATCATCATCCTGCTCTGGCATAAACCCACCCTGCATCTGGTCGTCTATAGGATCAACTATGACTCTCGGCGGTGCTACTATCTCCGGCGGCATGGGCTGTTCAATAGGATCGACAATCAACCGTGGCACTTCTGGAACGTCCATTGGCTGTGTGCCATCCATCGGCTGATCTTGCATATAATTCTGTTGTTGAAACCCCATAGGCTGGTAAAATGGGCTATAACTCTGAAACATAGGATTCTGAAACATCGGTGGGGCATACATAGGCTGATACGGCTGGTACATCCCAAAACCGCCCATCTGACCATAGCCACCCATTTGATTGAATCCACTCATGGGAGTATAGCCAAACGGACTACCAAATCGACTATATGCCGATCCATATGCCCCAGACATTAATAAGCTCCTTGTTTACGATTACCCACATACTTGCGTTTCTTCATTTTTTTTCCGTTTTTCATCAACTCTTTTCTTTGTTGTTTGAGTTTCTTTGCTGGCATATTCATAGTGTAACTCCGCTAAGTCATTGATTTATTTATAAAAGCCAATAAAAAAGGGGCGTAGAAAGCCCCTCAAATTCATTATATCACGAAAAAACTCAAAATCAACAGCCCCCTTGCCTAATCCTTTCCGCTATTATCGAATGTTCTCGGATTAATCTATTAATTTTTTTAATAGTCCGGCTTATATCTTTCAACTTGTCTTTCTGTTCTTCTAGTGTGCAAGGTTGTCCTTCTTCCCCAAACATCTGAATCCTTTTCATCTGCCACTCAATATTTTTTTCTAATTGCTCCTCAAGTATCTCTATACACTTTTCGCTATGCTCCGCCTTCTCCTGCCAACGATGAGTCACCAGCGGTCGTAACCTTGCTAATATGAGGTTGATGGCAAACTGGTTAGAGGTTTGGCTCAAGCGTTGGTAAATCTCGTCTCTGATATCTATGCTCATGTTTATCTCCTTTATTGAATTGATGTAATAATTGTAAAGTAATTGTTTATAAATGTCAAGTATTTAATTAAAAAAAGGGGGGTTGCCCCCCCCGATTACATCAACCATTTATTTCCAGATGGCTTTTAAGTTTCTTTGCAATTTCCAGAAAATATTTGCCACCTCTCCAGTTAATGCCCTCCCTTTCGAGGTCGGAATAGTCCTGACCGGAATCAGTCCAAGTGTCAAGATAACCTCTATTATCCAAATCACTTATAAATGTTTTCAGAACATCAACATCAACCAAAGTTGAGGGCTTGACCTTCTTTTTCAAAAATTCATTTTCGAGCCAGTCCACATAACGAACACGCAACTCCTCGGAAGAAACCCCTTCAGAATTTTCGATAAACCTCCAGATTTCATCGGATGTGTAGTCCCACATTCCCCGAAATCTTATTCCAAATTTTATTTTTTTTCTCATTTTTTTCTCCTTTATTGAATTGATGTAACCATTGTAAAGCAATTGTTTTATAATGTCAAGTATTTGTTTCCAGGATTTATAAATTAATTACTTTACATTTGGCTGGTGTGTGTGTTAAGATAGCTTTATAGTAAATTCAATAAGGAGATTAAAAATGGAGGTAAAAATTAGACAATCTGAAAGTAAGGAAATAAATGGTGCAAAACGAGTCGGAGATTTCCCGATAGTTTTTAACGCCCTCAAAAACAAATTTGGACAACCGCATGACCGAAATGTTGACGGTAAGATTAAATTTGAGTGGAATCTGACAATTGAGTGGATCAACAATGGGCTGGTTGAAGCCGATTGCGTAGTGAGAATTTATGACTATTACAACTGCGATGTTCTTTTTAGAAGGTTTAACATTGGTGGTCACAGTGGAATGGCACTTGATGTTGCTTATGCCCTTCTGGACGATGATGACGTAACTCCCGACAATATTTTGACCGACAAGGTTAAGAATAAATTAATGGAAATTGGCGAAGTGAATTACCCCCACATTTGGAAGGATTGTGATGTTGCAAATTGATAGAGAAGTAAAAAATATCGCTTTGACGGAATCAGAAATAGAACACCTTATGAGTGCCATGAGTGCAATTTATCCGTCAGACAAAAATTCGGAAATCCGACATAAACGCATTTTAAGGGAGCTAACGAAAGCCCTTAATTCGACTAACACAATTTTTGAGTAAGGAGTTAATTATGCTTAAACTAATTGGCGATATTTTGTTAGCAGTCTGCGTCTTAACAAGTTTGTGGGCTGTGTGTTGGGTTTTATTTGCAATTGAAAATATTATTTTGGGGGTGTCATGAAATTTAATGAATTTTTAACGGCATTAAGGAATCGGTTGAATAAACCGATTTCTCGCCAGTATGCAAACGAACTACTCCGAAAAAATCGCATAACAAAAGCCATCCAGCTTGAGAACGGCAGATGGGAAGTTGCTAAAGGGTGGCGATTGCTGAAAGTTCGGCAAGGAGCACCAAAGGGAAATCAGAACGCTAAAAAAGATTTTTCGACTCAAGCAGAGGAAATATAGCCTCCTGAGCCTGTGCAAATGATTTTGACCTATCTTGGGATTCCGTCCATTTGGTGTCGAGCAAAACTGAGTGGATGGCTTTTTTTAACAACGGTGACAAGTCTTCTATAATTGTATCCATATTTTCAGCCGATTGACGATCTCCTGACTGCACAAGATCATCAAAATTTTGTGATCCAGTTGTTTTTAAAGCGGAGCTGACCTTATAACCAAGTTTTGTAGAATATTGGCGATGATACCTAGCCCAATTCGCCAAATGCCAGTTAACTCTTTCTAGTTGCGTAACGTCCAACATCGCAAGTCCTGCTGTGCGTAAAAGTGGCTCTGCGTTCAACAGAAGCATCAAAATGGTTGCACCGCCACCAGTCTAATTTCAAGCTCTGGTACGTCATTCTTCGGCTGTGCTCACAGTCGCGACAATATCTTCCCTCGCCAGTTCGATCCAATCCGTGAGTCTTACCACCGCCAACCACTCGCCTCGACTCCACCGCAACACTACTGCTGGTTTCCTTGTTTTTGCGTTCTCCGTTGCTTGTTTCCAATAGGAAGGAAGATTGACCCTTTCTGTTCGTTTGCACTCTATGCTCCAATTACCAATTATAATATCCTCGCCACCATCTCTCGTTTGCTGTAAGTTGCGAGTGACTTTGTGACCAAGGTTGTCAGTTAAAATATTACACACCTCGTGTTCGCCTCGTTTGCCTTTATTTCTTGCGTTTACCATTTTTAATTCTCTTGTAAATTTTTAAACAACTTTCGCAATGCCACCGTTTTGTATTGTTTCCGGCTAAAAAATACTCGCCACCGTTTTCTGGGCGATATTTGGCACAGCGAAAGCAAAATTTATCCACTAACGATTCAACTCCTGCAAGGTCATTCCAAGCAAATCCAGTTCACTAAGTTTGTAGCGATTTTGAAACCCTCGCCGACTTAATCCATGCACTCCGTTTGATCCTCTATGGTGCATTGGACACAATGGCACTGTCAAAAAATCGGTGTAACTCGATCTGGCAAACCCCTCTATATGATGGATTTCGGCTGGAGATTCACCTAAATTTAAATGCTTGCACAAAATACACCCTAACTGCTGGATATTGAACAAGTGACGTTTAGATGACTTACTCACTGCAATTTACCTATCGCTCTTTGGTTGCTAGAAAATGTACGCCACGCTTCTATTCTAGCCTCACAAGCCTGACGCATAAAATATCGTCTGACATCTTCCTCGGTGGCTGTTTTTTTATTGACCAAAGCATTTTTATATTCTTGTGATGTTTTTGCCTTGCAATCTGCCGCCGAAAAACTTAGACCAGCATCAAGAAACTTTTGCGTTTGCTCGGCTAAAACAACTTTAACATAGTCCGACATATGTTCCCTGTTGGCTTTTGCTTGAGCATCATCCGTTGCATTGTTTTGTAAATAGTCCAATGCTATTTGGACTTCATCGTCCTTAATCATCGCATTTTTAATGAAGCAAATAATTTCTTCATTTTTTCTTTGTGTTCGTTTTTTTCTTCATCGGTCAAAGTTGTTGTTTCACCTCGCAACACATACCAAAAATGATCGCTACAAAAAAACGGTGGATAACCAGTTGTGCCAGTGCCCAGATGCCCAAATTTTGGACATCTCTCTGGAGTGCCTTTTTTCCAAGCACATTGTCGATCAACTTGCTCTCCTCCTACCACCGAATGATATTTGTATCCTGCGTCCTCTAAATGAGTCGGATATTTAAACGCCATCTTTCACCCCCCCTTGTTTTGCCAACATTTTGTACGCTTTTGCTTGCTCGTTTCTAAACCAATGATTTAAACACTTACCTATCCCAGAACTTGTTTTTAGGTTTTGTTTATCTGAGATTAACCATCCCTTAACCTCTCGAAGGGTCTTAATGATGTCAACATTTGGATAGCATGGCTCTATTTCCATAACCCAACTCTTGCAAACTTTACAACTGCCACCCTTTATCGGCAAAGTTTCTACAACCTCACCTTTCCCCAAAAGTTTTACAATATTATTATTATTATTAACTTCTTCTTCTTGTACTTCTACTTCTACCTCTTCTTCAAGAAGGGTTTTTTGCAATTTGCGTCCACTTTTTTTGCTATCTGTTTGTTTTATTTCATTTTCTTGCCACGGTGGCAATGGAACTCTAGACTTGTACGACCTCAATTTTTGCTGAAATCTGGGAATATGGAGAAATCTCTTTCCACCGACTTCGTAACTCTGCACTAAATCTACGTTTATCAAATGCCCTAGCACAAGTAAAGCCTCTTTCACCGTTTCAACATCGTGATCTCTCCACAGTCTATGCAACGCTCCATCTGTAGCCTCAAAGTTTCCATAATCATCTGCCTTCAAAAGCAACGCCATAAATGCCATCTTTTCACGACACGATGGTAATTCTAAAAACCTATCCGATTCTAAAATTTCTGCTCTAATCATTCTTTGTGCCATTCTAATCTCCTTTATTGAAAAAATTGTCAGTCTCTCCTGACCGTCAAGCCTCACCATTTCCGCTCTGCTTTAGCGGTTCAATATGCACTAGCGATGACTAGTGACTCCGGTGGTGTTCAGAGGAGACGTTACCTTTAGCTGTTGTTTTGTAATATCTTGAATTTGATACTGGCGTAAAACCGGAGGATACTCGCCCCACCCCGAAATTGCTTGAGGGCTAATATCCAAAGCAAAAGCCAACTGTCTCTTACTGGTAAAATAATCTATTGCTTCATTTGTTGTCATTTTGCAACTATAACTGAATTTAGGATTAATGTAAAGACTTCTTGACACATCAACCTGAGTTGACTATTATGATTAAGCATACGGTATTTTGGGTATGGGCAAGTTTGCCATTAATTATTTCAATTTGGAGACTACTATGGGAATTGTTAAAAAATTAATTGAGGAAGATCATTCGCTGGAAGAATGTAACGCAGACATCCATCAAGACTGCGTAGAGGGGCTGGCTAGAGTCATGTTTGATTTGTCGAGCGATCAGTTTACGGCATTGTGTTACAAGGTTGGCGTTACCAAATCAGAAGTCTGGAAAATTGCGTACAACCAAACGAAAGGGGTTGCAGATGGGAAATAAAAAGATAATTCACCAAACTGATAATGAAATTATTTTATCGTTAAAACAAATTAACGAAGTCAATGAGCGACTGCAAAAAGAACTTATTGACATTAGCGACAAGGTAAACAATTTGAAGAGTTACTTGTTGAAAAATCGTCATCACGCCGATACGTGCATTGTATATCATGAAGCCTACCAATCCGCACTAAATGAAAGACTTTCAAATTACAAACAACAGAAAGGAAATTAAATGAATTTAACCGGAAAAATAACTGCCGCCGAAATGAATCCTAGCGGAAAATCTCTTAAGATTACATTTGAAGGGGTGCATGGCGAGGAATCTACAGTTTTTGCAAAAAAACCGAACCTCGGATTGATGGAGATGGTCGGACAAACCGTTCAATATTCTGTATACGACAGTGAATTTCAAGGACGCACAAACCAGTGGATTGAAACTTTCAAAACAACAGCACCAAGTGTAAATCAAGTTAATTCTGCTCCCCAAACGTCACCAAATAAAATCAATCCAGCCAGTTACATGCCTTTTGTTAGCAATGGGATTGCTCACGCCATCCAAGCCGGATTAATCAAAAATATTGGTGATGTTGGTGTTTGGACAACAGAATTTGCGAAAGCTGGCAGAAACGCTGTGAGCGGTGAGACTCCTACAACTGAAGGGGATGTGCCGTTTTGAAGGAGCATTTTTATGTTTTTGGAGTTACATCTGACAGATTCAATGACGAAACATTTGTAATTTCCACGTCTTTTGACAAAATTCTTAGCCAAGAAGAAATTAACGCCTTTGTTTTGCAAGAGTGTGCAAGGGAGTTGAAGGTAAGCCCTAACAATTTGCTTGTCGATGTGGAATTTGCGTTTTATTCTGAGTCGGAAATTCAGCCGCTAAATCTTGATCGGTCAAAAAAGGAGATAAATTGATGTCTATCTACAAACTTTATAATGGCGATGTTGAATTGCATTTTGATGAAAAGAAACATACTTATAAAGTTGATAGACAACTTGTAGC
>CEOT01007792.1_pt1 | contig 26190 bp, 35 predicted proteins | sample 530671 | NCBI WGS metagenome assembly CEOT01 (sample SAMEA2620852, study PRJEB7988) | marine metagenome | isolation source: saline water (ENVO:00002010), including | reverse complement strand
AATCTGAAAAACCAAGGATGGATAAGTCCGGGGGCATCTATAGCTGATCCTGTCACTACTTATTTTAGTGCTGTTAGTAAATACCCTGCAAATAATAAACAATGGTGGACTGCAAAAAATACATCAGGAGATTTAGACTCTACTCTTCTGACAAAGTTCTTTACAGGTAATACTTTAGCTCCCAGAGGACATTTTGTATTTGATCCTTTTAATAAGGATTATGATTCTGTATCAGGTTTAAGTGGTATAGCATCAGTTACTGTGACAAATAGACCACAGGCTGTACAATTCTTTGCAGGTAGAGCTTTCTTTGGTGGACCTACACAGTCAGATTTATCTAGTCATATATTCTTTTCTCAAATTATTGAAGATGAAACTAAGATTGGAAAGTGTTATCAAGAAGCTGATCCTACTTCAGAAGATATTTCTGATCTGATAGATACTGATGGAGGAGTAATTGTTATTCCTGAAATGGGTAACTGTCTGGCTTTAAAAGCAACAGGTTCTTCTTTAATTGTTTTTGGTGATAATGGTGTATGGGAAATAACAGGATCTGCTGGTCAAGGTTTTTCTGCTACTGACTACGCAGTATCTAATATTACCTCTGTTGGTTTGATAGGTCCTCGTAGTGTTGTAGATGTTGAAGGCGTACCTATGTGGTGGTCTGCTGAGGGTATCTATACTATTGGACGTAATGAAGTTACTGATCGTATTGAAGCTAGATCTTTAACTAAAAATACTATTCAAAAAACTTATAATGATATAGACTCTGTTGCTAAACTATATTGTCAAGGAGCGTATGATGCTGCTCAAAATACAGTAACATGGGTATATTCAGATGGAGCTACAACAAATTATCGTTTTAAATTTAACAATGTTCTTGTTCTTAATGTAAATACAGGAGCAATATACTTACATAAAATTGGAACTCTTACTAGCAATAGTCCTTATGTAGCTGGTATTTTTTCTCTTCCTGCATTAACAACAGTAACATCAACTGAAAATGTTATTCAGGCTTCATCAGGCAGTACTGTTATAAGGCAGTCAGATAGTGAAGTTGTAGTAGCTGATGTTACTAACGTAGCAGCTGGAGAAATACAAACCAAGTTCTTTACTCCTGTACCAGTAAGTACAAATTCTGAATGGACATATTCATTATTTAATAATAATAATTATAAAGATTGGATAAGTAAAGACTCAACAGGAGTTGATTATACATCTTTCTTTGACACAGGGTATCTGGTTGAAGGAGATGTAATGAATAAAAAACAATCTCCGTATATCTATGTGTACTCTAAAAGAACTGAGACAGGTTATGTAAGTGATGGATCAGGAGGCTTCACAGTTCAAAATGATTCGTCATGCTTTATGCAAGCCAGATGGCAGTTTGCAGATAACTCTAATTCATCTAGATTTGGAAGAACTCAACAAATATATAGAAGAGGACATGGTACGTATAACGATACAGCTAATGGTAATTTAGATTTTGATGATGGATTTCCTGTTGTTGTTACTCGCAATAAAGTAAGAGGTGGTGGTCAGAGCCTACATCTTAGATTTTCTAGTGAGTCAGGTAAAGATTTTAATTTGTTTGGTTGGGCTGTGGTTTACTCAACCACTACTCAGCCTTAAGGAGTTGCTATGTTTGGTTCTTTAGCTACTATATTTTCTTCTGCATCAGGTGCTTTAGGTGCTCTTTCTTTAGCCACAACTGCTGCTTCAGCTTTTATGACTTATAGAGCAGGAAAAAAACAACAATCTTTTCTTAACAGAGCTGCAGAGGCTCAGAATAGAGCTGCTCAAGAGCAACGTAAACAAAATAATCTTCGTTTAATGAGACAAAAAAGAGAAACTATGCGTCAGGCTCGTATAGCCAGAGCCACAGCAGTTTCTAGATCTATTGCTCAAGGAGCAGCAGGTTCTGTTAGAGGTGGATTTGGTAGTATTCTTACTCAGGCAGGTTCTAATATTAGTTTTTTAGATCAATCTGCTGCTTTTGCCCAACAAGGTTCTATATTTAGAGCACAATCTGCTGGTTTTCAATCCAGAGCAGCTACTGCAGGTTCTGAAGCTGCATTATTTGCAGGTATTGGAACTCTTAGTAATACTATTTTTAAGAATAGAAGTGACATAGTGGATCTTTTCTCATGAATCAAGTAATTAATTTAAATATAGATTCTGAACAAGAAGAAGCTCAGATAGATCTTACTTTAGAACCACAAATTTCTAAAGAAAAAGCAGCACCTAAAGCTACTTTAGCTACTATGGCTGCTGACTCTTTAAAAGATTACGATCCATATCCTAGAACTACTGAAGATAAGTTTCAAAACTATCTTGATATTTATTCTTATGGTGATGATGACTTAGTTAAAGAACAAATTGCTCAATTAAAATTATTACAGATTGCCGAAAATTCTAATATACTATCTATGGATGCTATAAATAGAGGTGAAAAAGAAGAAGCAAAAGATTATATAGATTTCAATGTTTCTATTGATAAAGATAAACTTAAAGATACAGTTATTGAACAACAAGCTTCAGAACAAATAATTTCTGGTGGATTTAAAGATTCAGACAGAGCATCTATAGCTGTTGATCAAATGACAACAGAAAATTCTTGGGACGATGCAGTACAAGATTTTTTTGAAGGATCAATGTTTACTAATAAACAAATACAAAACCGTTTAGATAAAGTTGGATTAGATCTTGATACTTTTACAGATGGTTTAAAAATACTTATTCCCGGATTTAATTCACTATACCACTCTCAAAATTTAAAAACAAAAATAAATCCTTGGTTAGTTGGTAATGATTTAAAAGAACAAAAAGCAACATGGGATTCAATGTCTTTATCAGAAAAATCAGAAGCTGCTAAAGAAATTAATAAACTTTTTGATGATCGTGATGATGATATTAACGCTTTAATTTTCTGGTCATATATGGCTGACTTAAATGAATTTGATGTGTTTGCGGAAAACTCTATAGCAGTTATGGAAGCAACTATAGTTGGTAAACCTCTTGCAACATTTCTAAGTAAATACTTAAAAGTAGGTAGAGTTGTAGATCTTTTAAATAAAGGAAAATTAGCTACTGTTAGTGCTAAAGTAGGAAATAGAAAGGATGCTGTAGAACAAGTAAAAGCTATAGAAGAAGGTATTGAAGCTGGGGAAATAAGTAAAAATTCTAAAGCTGCTTCTGAAGCTGCTGATTTAACTGTAGATTCACAACTATTAGTTGATCCTGAATTATCTGTAGGGTTAAGTGGAAGACTTAAATCAGAAGTTGAAGATACTGAACGTTTAGTTGAGTTGTTTACAAACGCTCCTAAAAATAGATACTTAGATGCTAAGCAACAAGCTGAAGCTATAATTCAAGCTGGAGAAAATTTAGTTGAAGACGTATACTATGCTACTAAAAAAACACCTGCAGATATAGGTGTAGTAATGAAGACTGAAGAAATTACTAGTGATATTGTAGGTAACCCACTATACAGAATTTCTTATGGTGCTGAAGGCAACAAAGGATTTCCTACTTCAGAAGCAGCTATGGCTACTGCAAAAAGAATGAAGATACCTGATGCATCTATAGTTCCTTTTGAAGAAAATGGTACTTGGTTTTTTAAAGTAGACAGAAGATTACAGAATCATGGTGATTTTGTTTTAGCATATGATTTAAAAGATACAATTGCAGCTGGTGGTATAAGACGTTGGGGAGTTAGTACTAATCAATTAGTAGATAAAGCTACTCAGAAAGCTGCTCATTTAACTTTAGCAACAAGAGAACAAACTACTTTTATAGGTGCTCAACTTGTTAAAAAAATTAATAAGTTAAATAAAAATGAAAAGATACATTTGTCTGAAGTTATGGAATTAGGACGTAATGAACAAAAATGGTTTTCTTTTAATGATCTTAAAAATAATTATAAACTAAATGATAAACAAATTTCTGCGTATCATGCTCTTCGTAGAATGGATGATGTTGAATACTTTGTAGATAATGGTTTAAGATATGGTAGGTTAGAAAGACAAGGATTTAGAAGTGTTGAGTTAAAAAGTGAATTTTCTTTGTCTAAAGAAATAGGAGAGTTTAACGGTAGAGTTATAGAACAAATAGTAGATCCTTCTAATAAATCTATTTTTAATGGTTCTACAGGTAAGTATGTAAATGATTTATCTTCTGAAGAGTTAACAAAATTACAGAAAAATGGATATAAAATAGTAGCTCTTGAAGGTGCAAGAGATATGTCATCTACAAATCCTATTCAATTTATTATTGCTAAAGCACAAGACTTACAAATAAAAGGACTTAATCCTAAACAAATTGAGTACCTTCCGGGTGGACGTTTACATTATCAAGAAGGCTTTTATGTAAAGCAAGGAAGATTAAGAAATGGTCCCGGTTACAATCCAGCTACTGGTGAAGGTGTAAGAATTATGCTTGCTCCTAAAACTTATGGTGTAGCTACTAAAGCAGAATCTCTTAAGTATGCTGAAGAAATGGAAGCAGGTAGAAAAATAGCTCTTGCTTCTGGTACAAATAAACAAATGTCTTTAGCAACAGCAGGACGTTTTAATACTATTAAATCTTATATAGATTTTGTAGGATCTAAAAATCTTGATATGCCTTTTGAAGTAGTACAAGATGGAGATGATTTAGCATCTGTTAATAAATTAATTAACGAAGGAAAAGCTACTGCACTTGCTGAAGATCTTAAAATGGGTAATTCTATGCAAAGGATGCTTAGAACCAGAGGATCTAAACAGTCTAGGCGTGGTAAAAGACTAAATGATTTTACAGGTGAAGCTGCTCCTGTTATCAATCCTATTGAGTCTGCTTCAATGTCTCTTACTAGGGCTGTTAGAAACATGACAGTTCAAACATGGAAAGATAAACAAATTGCAAAGTTTTATGAAACTTTTAAAGGTGTATTAAAAGGAGATAAAACACCTAAACAACATTTTGAAAACCCTGAATACATTTCAAGTAAAGGAGCATCAACTTTAATTAAACAAGCTAAAGTAATGCAAGAGCATTATAAACGTATTCTTAATACTCCTACAGTTGGTGAAGAAACAATAAGAGGAATCATATCTACTACTATGGATGCTGTTCTTCCTAAGTTAGGTGTGCGTGAACGTGTTATAAAAAATATTAATAAAGCAGATCCTATTACTTTTGCCAGATGGGTGACTTACCAAGAAAAACTAGGTATGTTTAACTTAGCTCAACCTTTTACTCAACTTCAAACTAGTGTACTTATAGCAACAGCTTCTCCTGTACATGGTCCTAGAGCAGCAGCTCTAACTCCTTATCTTAGAATGATGTTGTTTTCTGATAATCCAACTACTCTTGGTAAAATTGCTAGTTCTGTAATACGTGTTCTTCCGGGAATAAATAGTAAAATAGTTAAAGAAGCTTTTGATGTTGTAAACAGATCAGCATCATGGAGATTAGGTGCAGGTACTTTGGCTGAACAGGATTTAGCTAAAGGTTTTTCTTCTGGAAACATAGCTTCTAAACTTATAGAATTTGGAACTGTTCCATTTTTAGAATCAGAAAGATTTAATAAAATAACAGCAACTACTACAGCTTATCTTGAATGGAAATCAAAAAATAAAACAGCTAAAATTACTGATGATGTTATAGATAGTATACGTACCAGAGGTGAAACTCTTGCATTAAGTATGAACAGAGTAGATCAAGCTGCTTGGCAACGTGGTATTAGTGGTACAATTACTCAGTTTTGGGGATACCAAGCTCGTAACATGGAGTCATGGCTTCCTGAAATGGTAGGTGGATCTAAGAATTTTACAAAAGCAGAATCAATTAGAATAGCTATTGGTCAATTAAGTTTATATGGTGTAGGTGGTACACTTGGTATAGGTACAGGGTTTAGCTTGATAAATCATATAAGAGAAGAATATAAAAATCAATTTGGTGAAGATATAAGTGAAGATGTTTTAAAAATTGTTGAAAAAGGATTTATAGATGGTATCTTTTTAACAGCTTTAGGTCTTGATGTTAACACACATTACCGTACAGGATTAGGTCTTACTACTTCTGGTTGGGGTCAGGTTATTTTTAATATAGCAAATATAAAAAATTGGGATAAACTTCTTACTGTTGAGTCTGCTCCTCTTTCTACAACCTCTGAAAACATACAAGGTATTGTTAATATCTTTACTACTTTATCAGCTGTAGGTTCTAACATTACTACTAAATATGGTTTTAACATGGCTGCTGAATCATTTGGTAATTTCTTTCGTACAAATATTTCTTCCTATTCAAGAGCAGAACGTGCGTATATGGCTATGAAATCAGGTATTTATTATGATAGATTACGTAGTCCTAAAGCTGAAGGTCTTAGTAATTGGGAAGCTGTTGGTATTATATTTGGATTTGATCCTTCAATAACACAAGATACTAGAGCTATACAAGAATTAATTATAAAGGAAAGTAAATTACACAGTAATCATGTAGATACATTAGTTAGATCTATGAGAAAAGCTGTACAAGATAACGATTTAGGTCAGTTTGATTTTGATAAAAATATTATTCTTAATACAATAGATGACCCTGAAGAAAGAGTAAAAATTATGCAAAGAGTAATTAGTAAAGTTCAAAAAAATAAAAATGGAGAGCTTTTTAGACAATTCCTACAAATAGCTGGTCCTGATGCTTTTGAAGCATTAGGTAAACCAGCTGCATCGTTAAAAAGTATTATAGGATTAGGAGATTGATATGGCTGCTTTAACAGCAAAGATTGGTGAAGTAAGCGATAGAGCTGCTCAACAGATTTCAACTTATACTAACACAAGTGTAGATAAAACTGCAGGTACATTAGCATCTGATCTAGGTAATGTTTTAGGAAATACTGCTACGTTAGTAGGTGAAGCTAATGAGCTTAATGCTTTTAATGAAGCTAAAGCTCTTCAAGAAGAAGCTGTTATAGATTCTGTATCTGATCCAGATTTTGAAAAAGATATTAGAGCAAGGTATCAAAAAGATGGTAGAGTAATACCTGCTAATACGTCAAAAGCTCAGTTACTTCGTCTTAGACAGATAAGTGATCAACGTCTACTTAGACAGAATAACCCTAGTCAAAGAGCTAGTAAAGTTATTTCTGCAGTATATGGTAATACTGCTGATGAGTTAGCAAAAGCTAATGAAAGAGCAGAAATAAAAGCTGCAGCAAATTTAGAAGCACAGTATCAAAACACTATAACACAAATAACTCCTGTTGTAGATGACAAAGGTAATGTAGATAAAGAAGCCACAGTTGCAAAAGGAGCTGTGTTTGCACAACTTGGTTTCATTACTTCAGACCTTAATAGTAAAGGATCAACTAGTTCTACTAGTACAGGTCTTATTAGAAGTGAGATGTTACCAGTAATTAGAGAAGCTAAACAACATGTAGATAAGTTTATACACTTACAAGTAGAAAAAAGTTTTAATGCTTTAAGAAGAGTAGATCCTTTAAATAAAGATGCTCTTTTACTAGCTTATGGAAATTTTTCTGATAGTATTGTAAATATGGAAGCAAGGCTTGAAGCACAGTTTCCAAACCTTTCTAATGCTGAAAGAGAACTGCTTTTAAGAGGGGTTAAAGAAGACGCTGATGAGTGGATGAAAATACTTAAAATAGATGATCTTTCTACTTCAGGAGCACTTGCTAAAATTTCAAAAAATATTACTAATTTTGAAAAGGCTTCTACAGCTGCTTTTAAAATGAGTTTATTTCAGAGTAAAGAAATTAGAAGAATGATGGCAATGACGGAAGCATTTGGTTCAGAAGGTTTTGCTAGATATTTAATAATGAAAGGGGGAAATCTTGACAATCTAGAAAAAACTATAATGGATTTAGTAGATGGAATCAATAGACCTCCGGGAACGGGGAGTTTTCTTTTTGGCAAAGCAGAAGAGGAAGTAACTAAAGATCCATCTACACTTAGCACCAATACTAATACTAATACTTCTACACATGCAGCAGCTGCTAATACTATAATACAAACTATTTCAGTACATACTGATGCAGATGAACCTAATTCTCCTAACTATAGTTTACCTAATCAAGAAAAGAAAAATGATATGATAGCTAATGCATCTATAAATATTTTAGATAATGATGTAGTTACTAAAAACTGGGATAACCATAAAGGAATAGTAAAAAAATTAAATAGTGCAAAAGTTCAAGAAAGATTTAATGAGTATCAAAAACGTAAACCAGCAATGGCTGCAATCTTAAAAGAAAAACTACAAAAAAATACAATTATTGCTGTTACTAAAGCTATGAAAGATTTATCAGACATAGAAGTAAATGATAATAATAGAATATCTATTACTAGTGATAATGGTATTCTTAAAGTTGTTGAAAAACCTCAGTCTACTGGTTATACACCTTCTTTAGAAGAAGAAACTGATACTTTAAATTATCGACAAGCAATGTCTTTAGGTATAGAAGCTGCTACAGCAGGGAAAAGTACAATACAACTAACTAGTTCAGGACGTAAAGCTTTAAAGCTAACAGAAGATATTAATTCTTTAGTTGATGGAGCAATAAATTTTAGTAATGCTACAGGGGGAAAAGAAAGTCCTTCTACAATAAGAAAATCACTAGGTGCTAAAACCTATAGTCAAATACATCAAACTGCATTAGAAAGTAAAACAGAATCAAGACCTTTATTTGGAACATTTACAAATGATGAAGGACCTATTAGTTGGGAAGATAACGGTCCTTGGGTTCAGATAGGTGAAGCTAATTGGAACGCTCTTTACACACCAATGGAGTCTTTTAAGTTAAGGATTCCCGGAAGAGATAGTAGTACAGTAGAAGAAGCTACACCCCCCTTAAGTAATGCTACTGTAGCTGACGCTACACCTCCTGTAACAGAGCCTGATAATGCTTCTGTAGAAATAGATCCAAAAGAAGTAGCAGCTTTATGGGGAGTTGCTTATCAAGGTGAAGATGATAAAAATAAAAAAGCAAACTTTGTTAAACAGGTACGTAAAAATAGAGATATAATGCCTAAAGATGTATTAGAAACTATTAAATCTGTAGTAGCTGAAGTTTTTACAGGAGATGAAAAGACTGATGTTAATATATTAACAGAACATATGATTCAAATAGCTGTTGCTGAAAGTCTTGGTGGTACAGAAAAAGTACAACGTGAAGGTGGTCCTGCCAGAGGCATACATCAAGTTGAACCTAAAACAGCACAGTCTTTAATAGATAACTCTAGTTTAATTAATAAACCAAATAGTAAAGCTCAAGTAGTTTTAAAGAGAAATGGTTTAGATACTACAAAAGGGTATACTGTTGAAGATCTTGAAAAAGCTTTATTAAATGATGAGGTTAGTACTGTGTTTGCTACTGCAAAGTTATTAAGTGGTTCTAAAAATGCTGGACAATTAGATCGTTTAAGATAATAAGTAGAGAAAGTTTAAAAAAAATGAGTAGAGGAATAAGAAATAACAATCCCGGAAACATCAGACATGGTATAGATTGGGATGGTCTAGACGAAGACCAATCTAAAGACGAAGAATTTTCTCAGTTTTCTACACCTGAGTATGGTATCAGAGCTATGTTTAAAATTCTTAAGACATACGATAATAAATATAATCTTAATACCATAGAAGGAATTATAAACAGATGGGCACCACCTATTGAAAACGACACAGAATCTTATATAGACTTTGTATCATCTAAAGTAGGAAAAGATCGTTCAGAAGTTTTAGATCAAGAAGACTATATTCTTTTAGTAGAAGCTATTATACACATGGAGAATGGAGAACAACCTTACCCTTTGGTATTGATAACAGCTGGGAGGGACTTAGCTTATGGCTAACAATTTTAATAGCATTCTCACTACAATAAGGAAGTAACAATGGCAAAGCCTAGAAAAGGAAAAGCAAAGGTTAAAGTAACAGCTAGTGGTAAGCGTGTTAGCTATGGACAGGCTGGTAAAGCCAAAGGCGGTGGTCCAAGAGTACGTCCGGGTACTAGTAAGGGTGATGCGTACTGTGCCAGATCTGCTGGTCAAATGAAGAAGCACCCTAAAGCTGCTAGAGATCCTAACTCACCACTACGCTTGTCTCGTAAGAGATGGAAGTGTGCTGGTAAAAAATCAAGGAAGTAACAATGGCAGCTAAGAAATCTAAAACTAAAAAAGATGCTTGTTATCATAAAGTTAAATCACGTTATACTAAATGGCCTTCTGCCTATGCATCAGGTGCTCTAGTAAAGTGTCGTAAAGTAGGTGCAAAAAACTGGGGAAATAAAAGTGGCAGCAAAAAGAAAAAGCGATAGCTTAAAAAAGTGGTTCTCTCGTAATAAAGGTAAAGGCTGGATAGATTGCAAAACAGGTAAACCCTGTGGGCGTAAGTCTGCAACTAAATCTAAACGTCCTTACCCTGCTTGTAGACCTACAAAAGCTCAATGTACCTCTGCTTCTAGAAAGAAGAAAGGTCCAAAACGTATAAGTTGGAAAAAGAAATAGGAGATTATAATGCTACCTTTATTAGGTCCTATTGTCAATGGTGTTTTAGGTATTGGCAAGACCTATCTAAATAATAAAGCTGAAGAAAAGAAAGCCATACATGATCGTAAGATAACTCAGATCAAACAGGATGGTAACTGGGATGAGATACAGGCTCGTAATAGTGACAACTCTTGGAAGGATGAGTACCTTACAATTATATTAACTCTACCCTTTGTATCTATGTTCTTAGCTGTTGTCTTTGAAGCAGATGAAATGATTATAAGATTCAAACAAGCATTTAAAGTGCTTGATGAAGACGTACCTGATGAGTACTGGTATCTACTTAGTGTTGTTGTAGCTGCCTCATTTGGTGTTAAGAAAGTTATAGATGTTATTAAGGCTAAGAAACAATGACAAACCCTTTAAAAGTATTATTATCAATAGTTTTTCTTACAGTAGTATTAAGCTTTAATACTAAAAGTATATATAAACAAAATGTATGTGAAAAAGAATTTAAAGTAACTTACTGGAAAGACAAGCTTCAAGTAAGTAAACTTCAACCACTTAACGAAAAACAAAGAATTTTATTTTTAACTTATTTTAATAACGAACCACCTATAACTGATAGAAATCCTAAGTATGTTATGGTATATATACATCCTCACTTTAATAGAGCATTTGTGTTATTTAAAGAGGATGGTCCATGTATTGATTCTGTTCATATGGTTTCTACCGATGTTATTAGAAAGTGGTTAGAATCAAAAGGTACTTAAGAGTTTATTTAAGTACCATTGAGCTTTGCTTAGATCTTGTTTAGGTTTACCTTTATAATTATAACGCCATAGATATTTTATAGCGTTACCTTTAAGGTACCCTCTAAACTCTTCATCAGACATGCTGGCTTGTATAGCTTGTATACACTCAATTCCATGTTTGTTGTGATTGTAATGAGTAGGATGATTAACTTCATCTGCTTCTTTTTCTAATTCTTTAAGAACTTCATACTTCATTTTTTACTAACTCACTTACGTGTACCCACTTAAGAGCACTATGCTTATCTCTTGCATTAGAAAGAGCTTCTAATTTTTTCTCTGCTGTGGCTACATAGTCTATATGCTCTGCAACACCAGTAGGTCTAGTTAAAAATGTTCTTAGATCTGCTTCAGCAACTTCTATATCTCCTTCTAGTTTTTTAAGCAGAGCTTCTTTAATTGGATTTAATCTAACCACAGCTTTTATCTCCTGTATCTGGGTCATACATACAAGCAGTACCTTCCTCTTCAACTTTATTCAAAATACCAAACCTTTTACCAGAGGCTCTGAAGGTTGTAATACCTTTACATCCTTTTTTCCATGCTTCAAAGTATAGATTTTTAAACTGTTCCCATGTCACATCATCTCCAACGTTACATGTCTTAGATACAGCAGAGTCAACGTGCTTCTGAGCTACAGCTAGTACTTCAAGATGCTCATCCATCTTTACCTTTTCAGATACTTTACCTCTGACATTATAATAATAATAAGCATAGTCAGGTACTTGAACAATCTTAGTGCCTTCTTCTGTTTTAATAGTTCTTTGTGTTTCCAAAGCAAACACAGGTTCAATGCCACTACTTACATTATCAGCAGTTAAACTAATAGTACCAGCAGGAGCTATAGAAATCAAGTGTGAATTTCTTAAGCCATGTTTACCTATAGCATTTCGAACATCACTATCCAGACCTTTTATAAAAGGAGCATTAAAATAAGCTTCATGTTTAAATAAAGGAAAAGGACCTTTCTCTATTGCAAGTTCAGAGCTATACATATACGCTGTATTCTTAAGAACAGACAGAACACCATCAAGAAATGTAAGACTTTCTTCAGAGCCATACTCTAATCCTAGTATCTCACTAGCATTAGCAAAGCCTGTGATACCCATACCCACACGCCTCTTCTGTTTAGCTTCATGTTCATGCTCATCTAATGGATAGATTGTACGATCAATAACATTGTCCATAGCACGTACAACATGAGGAATATCTTGTTTAAATTGATTCCAATCAAACCTTCTTTCCTCTACTTCTCCACTTACAATATCTCTATCTAAAATATATTTAACAAGATTAAAACTACCAAGTAGACAAGCACCATAAGGTGGTAGAGGTTGCTCACCGCACGGATTAGTTGCTGAGATAGTTTCACAGTATCTTAGATTATTGTACTCATTAATTGTATCAATAAATAAGACTCCGGGTTCTGCCCAATCCCATGTGGCTCTCATAATTTCATCCCACAATGCAGCAGGATCAATAGTATCTACTACCTGACCATTCCATATTAAATCAAAAGCTTCGTCCATAGCTAATGCATCCATAAACTGGTCAGTAACAGCAACAGATATATTAAAGTTTCTTAGTCTTTTGTCGTTTTGTTTCGCTCTGATAAACTCTTCAATGTCGGGATGATCCACTCTAAGTACACCCATCTGAGCACCACGCCTGTTGCCAGCAGAGGATACAGTATTACAAACAGAATCATAAATATCCATAAAGCTAACAGCCCCACTAGCCTTAGACCCCAATGTTTGGATAGGTGCTCCTCTATAGCGAAGAGTACTAAAGTCATAACCGATTCCACCACCTTTACGCATTGTTTTAAATGCGTTTGTAGCCCCATCCATAATACCTTCAGTTGAGTCTTCAATAGTTTGGGAAACAAAACAATTAAATGCTGTAGTTTTACGAGGGCTACCAATAGCTGATTGAACACGCCCTGCAGGTAAGTACCTTTGGTTAAGAAAAATGTCTTTAAGTTTATGCCTATGTTCTTCACCATCATTTAATGTCCCTGCTAATCTAACCATTGCATCATAGAAAGATTCATTGGGTCCTCTGTATTTTTCTTGGTGTACTTGTTTACTTATTTCTAGTGTTGGTCCTTGTTCCATTTTTATTTGCTCCTTGTTAACTGTTCTTTTTTCCAATTCCAAATTCTATCATAATCATAGAATATAGCTTTACGCTTTTTAATTTCATCGTCAGTAATTTTAGATTCTTTTAATGGATTAATTGGGTAATCCTTTTCTTTTTCTTTATCTAATTCAAAGTAGTCCCAAGTTTTATTATCATTAGTATCATGTCCATTCGTCATCATACACCAACTCGTCATCATAGCTATCTCTTTCGTAATCAGTTTCTAAATCTAACTTTGTTAATACATCAGAAAATATATCTGGTTGATCTTGTACCTTGTCCCAAAACATAGTAAGTATCGTATAAGCATCTAAACTTAACATCTCTACAATATCATGTCTATCATATTTTTCGCATATACGATTAAGAAACTCCTCATCAGTTATAATTAAACCATGAAGCATTACTTATACTCCTGTTTTATTCTCTCCATAGAAATAAACTCAGGATCATAGTTTCCATCAACAACATTACGTTTAACAATAACACCTCTCCACCATAAATCATTAGCTTCTCCTGCAAAGTCTGCAAAGTAATCACTAAATACTCCAGCCATTAATCCTTGAATACGTTTACCATCTGCTTTAGTACGTGTAGCATAGTCAAGAGTGTGAAGATGACCAGATGTACAGGATTGATATTGTTTAGTTAACAATGAATAAGCTGGATGCTCTCCACTTATAGCCCTACCCATAACACCACTAGTATGATAGTGAGCATAAGCAATACCATCAATAACTTTGATTCCGGGAGTTGATCCTCTGTATGGAACAAATTCCCATCCAAATTTTTTATAACGTAAATCATCAAGACTAATGATACCATCAAGCTTAGCTGCGTCAGTAGAGATAGCTCTGTTGATACGATACTCATGATTACCTTCTAACATATACATTTTAGGTTTACGTTTTTTAGCTTTTCTAATAGCAAATAACATTTTTTCTTGTGCATCTATGACAGATGCTACATCATCTTTATACCTTCTACCTTCAAAGCCAGCAGTTCCTTTGTCATAAGAACAAAGGCTAGGTAAATCTGCAAAGTCACCTAGACAAATAACTTTATCTGGTTTTAAATCAACAATTAATTTTCCTAAGTACTCAAATCTTTTATTAGAATAATTAGGATGAGCATGAGGATCAGGCACTACTAGATGTATCAAGTTAGTATTCCTTTGGTATAAATTTAATTCCAGCTATTTGAGCATTATAGTATAGCCTATTATCTTCATCAATTCTTTTTACAAGTACATCACGTTTGTGTTGTATATTAGCTTCACCATAGACGAGTCCCCCTCTTGTTTTATAATGTTTAAGTATTCTAAACTCGAAGGATTTTTTTCCGTATGTTTTAATATCTTCTTTAACATACTTACTGCTTGACTCGTAGTAGTGCCAATCTGATTGTCTTGCAATTTTTCTTTTTTTATATACATGGTATTGTTTTTTTCCTATGTACATTTTACCATTAACAAGGTTAGTTATTAAATACACAAAACCAAAGTATTTTTTTGGATTTGGTTTAAGTCCTATCCAATGATGCTTAATGGATTTTATAGACTTCATCTTTTCTTTCATCACAAAAGAAGCGAAATCTTTCCCATGCTTCATGAGCTTCAGTTACTAAATCTGCTCCTTTTTTTGAAGAATCTATATTAAAAATATAAGTAAGCATAAACATACTTTTTTCTTCAGACATCGTTAAAAGGCTCCCTTAATATCCATAAAAGTTGTTTATTTTCCCAATATCTTTTTATATAATTATCTTTAAATTCTTGACGATACTTTTTAAGAATGATTTCTTCCATCTCTTCATTTGATTTACCAAGTAAAAGCTTTTCTGCTTTCTTATCACCAATACCGTAAATTCCTATTATATTATCAACACGATCTCCTGTCAACATTTGTTTATAAAAATAATAATCAGATTGTTCAACAGTAGTGAAGTACTTTTGTTGTTTACGAAAGTTGTAGTGCCAACCCGGAATCATATCAAGGTCTTTATCTATGGTGCATACAATAGGAGTATCTTTTTTAGATAAGTTTTTAGTTTTGTTTATACGACATTGAGTAATACCTATAGCATCATCAGCTTCTATGCCTTCTACTAACTCAGCTTCCCATTCTTTTATTAAGTAATTTATAATAGCTTTATAATGTACAGGTTTATGTGAAGGATCTCTGTTACCTTTATATACTGCTGTAGTAGCTACATCATGTCTAAAGTTTCCTTCACCAGTTAAATAGATCGTACCATCATGACTATCACAAGCTTTACTTATTTCAATTAAAGACTGTTTAACATTATGTAATGCATGACTTACTGGTTCAGCTATAATTTTTTTATCTATAAGACTTTTATCTATATTATGAGATACACAATATCTATTAGCATCTCTTTTGTACTCAAAAGAATTGTTGTTTATATTGTATTGATTTTTTTGTGCTGCAAAACCACATGAGTAAACAAGTACATCCCCATCAATTAGACTGTACATTTTTAAGCCTCCAGTTTAAAATAAAAAAAGGCAGTTTATACACATGCCAAGGTGTCGGAGCAATCTTAAAAAGGATCGTCTTCCTCTGGTAATTCTACTTGTCCTATGTCTTGTTGAGCAGTAGACACGTATCCATCTTCAGATGCCATCTGGTCTGTCTTATACTCAACCATCTTAAGAACCATGATAGAGTTAAGACCTACACTAACACCTTTTTTACCTTTAAAATTCCACTCATAAGTATTAAGAGGAACTTTTACTTTACTACCATTACCAATGGTAACAGGCTCAGGTAGTACATTACACTTAGAATCGGTAATCTTAGGAGGATACTCAGGAGATCCTTTTAATGTTATAAAATCTCCCTTCTCATCTCCCTTATTTTTAAGGGGAACACCAGCTTCCTTTAATAATTTTAGAGAAGGCTTATCCATATTACCAAGATCCATTTGTAACTTACCACTTAGATCATTAGGTTTACGTACATTAGCCCAATAAGCTTCTCCACGTAGTACACTTATTTTATCCATAGTATTTTATCTCACTCCTTTAATGTGTTTCTGACCAATTATAACCAATCTTATATTCTCCGTCAAGAGGACAAAGAAAATTTAACAGAGGGCCAGCATCTCTGATAGATTGTACTTGAATTTTTCCTAGTTCTTCAGCATGATCTTCTCTAACTTCAGTCTGCCATTCATCATGTACCCATGCTACCATACGCCAATCTAAATGACTAGCTCTTTCAGACCACAACTCAGCAGCTTTTTTCATAAGAATAACTTCACCACTTTGTAATAAAACTGACAAAGTAAAGTAAGGTTCTGCTATTGGTATCCATCTCTTATCTAAACCTATGATATATCCACGTTCAGCCAGACGTTCATACTTGTACTTAGCTTTTTTTAAAGCAGGAGTATTCTCCAGAAATAACTTACGAGCATTAGCTCCATCTTTAGCTGTGCCACCCATAATCTCTCCTATCTTAGGAGCACCAGCACCTAGTAACCATGCATAAATAAAAGTCTTGGCTATATCTCTTGTCTTAAATCCACCAGCTTTTTGATTAGCTGTATGTATGTCACCATCTACAACTTCAGAAATATAATCTTTGTCACCTGTATAGTGTGCAAGAACTCTTAGTTGTATACCAGAAGCATCAGTCCCTACCATTCTGTAACCATCAGGTACAGTAAATAATTCTCTGCAATCTTTACCATAAGGTTTATCTGATGCTGGAACCTGTGCCAGATTTGGTCCCCAATGAGACATCCTGTGTGTCTTAGCACCAATAGTATTAACAGAACCATGTATTCTACAATCATTATCTGATGCATCTATCCATGATTCAACCATAGTAATACGTCTGTCTACTAAGTCCCACTCCATTACCAGCTTTGCTTTAGGAAACTTCTTAGCAGCTTCTTCAAGAACCCACTCAGTAAGTCTTGGATTACCTTTGTCTGTAAAGACAGTAGGTTTCCATCCTGCATTGACAAGATGTTTAATAATAAACTGTTGGCTGTTTAGGTTAGGATCAGGCCATGTAATAGCAGAAAAACTACCGCCAATATCAGAACTATTAAAACCTTTAAGACCCACCCTAGAATACTTACCTGCCTTTGTAAGTTTTGGATGTACTTCTCGTTTAAATACTGGAAGCGATATGAAAGTTCGTAGAAGTTCATCATCTAATTCCTTTTTTCTTTGTCTGAGGGTGGCAAGCAAGAGCTGTGCTTTCTGCTCATCAAGCAGTATACCCCCAATACGCATCTCTTCAACCATTTGAGCAATGTAATGCTCAGATCTGAACACAGACTTCGGAGTCTGTTTAATCTTAGCTTCTTGTAATAAAGCCTCATATATTTTATGGTTAAGATGTACATCTTCAGTACACCTATGTAGCATCTCAACTGAATATACATCCCAATCATCATGCTCTACCTTTTCATGTCCAAGTTCTTCTCCCCAGTATTGAAGACTGTGTTTTTCTCTTTGAGAATCCAAGAGTCTACTGACAACAAGAGTATCCACAATCCTATCAAGGGGAACATTAATATTAAGTAGCTTACGAATAGCAGGAAGATCATAACCAATAAGATTATGCCCAATATATAGACTAATGTTTGTAGAGAAGTCTTTAAAATTTGAGATAGTATCTGGTTCAAAAGTATATACCTTGTTAGTCTTAATATCTTTCGCTACTATGCACCATATTCTTGTAGGATCAAGGCCGTTGGCCTCAATATCAAGAACTACCCTCATCATTTTCCTCCATGTCAGGATCAAATGTTAACTCTGTCATTCTACCTGTGGCTCTGTTGTATCTTAACAAACTTGATGGTCCAGTTGAACCTGTAAACCTACACTTCAGTACTCTTACTGTTGTGGTGTTACGCTCCAATACATCTTCAGCCTGACCATTACGCTCTAATCCAATGACAGTACTACTAAGCTGACCTATCGCAGCAGTCCCTCGTAAGTCAGAGAGTGATGTTATACCACCTTCTTCATGAGCTTTAGTTGTCTGTCTCTTAGCATGAGATACCATAATTATACAAATACCTAAAGCCTTTGTCAAATTACTTAGCTTAGTAGCTATCTCATCTAATGCCTTACGCTCATCACCTTGAGACTGATCTGATACTACCAAAGATATATGATCAAACAAAATAAACTTACAATCAAGAGCTTTGGCAAAGTATTTTATCTTGGCAAGGAGGTTATCTATATTATTAAAACCTTTGCTAGGATCGTAGTAATGAACTCTGTTAGTGCCAAGAGTATTATCACTACACACTTTAAACTCTTTATCATCTATCTCTACATCAGGTAGATGTAATGGTAGGTTAGCTTCAATACTAACCAAGCCAATACCAGATGCTCTTAATGTTTCTTCAAGAAAGATACAACCTATGTTATGTTTGGTAGTGCTTAACAGATGATGCTCTATCTCTCTTAGCACTTGAGTTTTACCCATACCACTACCAGCAGTCAGAGTAATTAACTCACCCATACGCATACCATACACAAGGTTGTTAAGACTATCCCAAGGAAAAGGTATGGTTTCTATATCTTCTTTGACAGAAATAATTTCCCACATATCCTTACCTGATACAACACCATCAGGTCTGTGTTCTTCAGCACTCCACCAATGCTGACTAAAATCTTTAAACTTTTTATTCTTAAGATAGTTACTAGCATCCTTTAACTGCTTGTCCATCTTCATGGTCTTAACTTTAAAGCCAAACAAATCAGCTATCTGTTTAGATGCTTCTTGCCCTGCCTTGTCTGCATCAAAAGCTAACACAATATGTTGAAACGAATCGAGCCATTCAAAGTTTTCTTTGCAGTCTTTGTACGCAGAGGAGGATGACCGAACACTAACAACAGGAAATTTAGAACCCAAGAGTTCATATGCTGAGAGTGCATCAAGTTCTCCTTCTGTGATTGTGACGTACTTGCCTCCCCTGTTGAACTTAACTTGCCCGAATAACTGTAAGCCTTTTGCCTCTCCTTCAAAGCTAAATTGTTTCGGTAATCTTCTGATCTTATTGGATACCCATTGACCTGACTGATCTGAGTATGGGTAGATGTGTTTATTTTCATCACTACTTACTCCATAAAATAATGCAGTATCCTGACTAATATTCCTGTCCGGAATAGCCAAGTACTTACCTTTAGATAAGGTCATATTTTTTTGCTCCTTAACTTTAATATTAGTATCATTACTGTGATTATTCCAACCTTCACAGCTATGACAGTAGCCATGCCCATCATCATAGATAGCATAGGCATCACTACTGTCACACATTGGACAAGGAAGGTGAGCTTTTATAAGATTTGAACTACTCATCTCCTTCTCCTATTTTAAATTTCTTAGCTCTGTCAATAATATTATGAGTTTCTAAAACTTCTCTGACAATAACAAGGCAGTCATGACAAACTTCCCAATCTTTAATAAGACTGTTCCATTTAACAGAATGACTACCCAGTTGTTTATCACAAGCTTTGCACCTCATTAGTTTCTCCTAGCCCAGAGCTTAGTCCATAGATAGCTATCTAACTTAACGACATACCTATGTATAATTAAAAGTATTTTACGCAATTTTGACTCCTTAGAAGTCTATGTTAACTACTGATTTAGATAGTGTATCATTGTATCCATCGTTATGTACACCAACTACTTTGTAATAGCAACACCTTCCTTTGGCATTGTCATAATCAGTAGGTATACTAACAACATCAGCAGGATTTATTTTAAGAATAACAATTTTATCTCCACCAAATTGAGACAGATATTCTATTGAACAGAAATGTAAACCGGATGAGCAGGTTGTATCAGGATCATCCTCAACATCTCTGCGATCCATCTGCACAATAGAGCCTACTGAATTATCATTCTTACCTGTATACACATCAGTAAAGTTTGAATTTACTTTCTTGTATGCAAGGAAGCATCCATCTTCTGTGATAGGTAAAGAGTTGTGTTCCATAAACCTATATAAATCTCTGATGCTTCTGCGAGAAGGATTGTCCATCATGTTCTCAAGGAAAGAACACATAGGATCAATATCAAATCCTTCCCTCATCATTTCAAGTATACGAACAGTTAATGAATTGTGTATGTCCTCACCTTTATATTGAACAATACCATTAACGACAGCAACTTTACCTTTACCATAACGTTCTACAGCAAGAGATAAGCTACATAGTTCCTCTACTTCATCCCAATCTTTATCAAGAATAGATTCATAAAGATCATTCCAATTAGGATTATCATTACTCATTGTAATGGTGCGATGACTTTTTGTCACACCAGTAAACGTAGTCTTAGTTAAAATATATTGCATAGTTAGTTACTCCATTTTTCTAGTATTAATTCCACATCAGGCTTCATTGCCTGAAGGGTTTCAACTAATCCTTTGTTAGAATAACGAGAATTAGTTAAACTCTGCTTTACTATAGGATGTTTATCCCATACCTTACGAAGTTCTTTAGAGACTGTATCGGCATACTTTGTATCTTTTACAGTTAAAGTTCCTAGTATACTTTTATTATCAAATTTAATATCTAATTGTTTATATAATTTATAATCTTTAATAAGACTATTAAGTATGTCATATTTAAACTCTATAGTGTTATCTTTTTTAAACATTGTCAAGAAGTTTCTTACTACTTCGTCACTATTCTTGTAAATAGTTGATAACATTAAATATTTATCTACTTGTTTTCTGTCACCTAACTTTGATAAATGTTTCTTATAAACTTTTTCGTAATGCTTATTAAATGGTGTCCATACTTTTATGTACTTCTCAAGTCTACGATGGTATGTTCCCGGAATACCATAGATAGGTGTCGTATCTCCTAACTTTCTTAATAATGATGCTTGTTTTCTAAACACACCACCCTCAACATCATCACAAAAACCACGAAGTAATTTAACATACACACCACCATCTTTCATGTTATGATCTACCTCCTTATCAAAAGGATACCAAGGTTGATCGGTATATAGTTTTAGTTTAACAGGACGAGGGGTATTTGAATCCCTCTTCTCAGAGGCTGGTACAGGCAAAGTAGATACATCGTAGTAGGGTGGGTTACCAAGGTAGTTTAATAGTGCTTTAAACTCGCTCTGAGAGGATTCTACAAGCACAATATAACTCCTAGTACCATTATAATTATTATCGTAGTGCATTTTTATAGTGGATGGTATTTTTAATCTCTTCTTATCAGTATCAAAATAATAGAATACATATTTCTCTAATCTATTTACTCTCCACGAATGATAGTGATCTAATTCTTGGAATTTAAAGTGTTTGTTTTGACATGATTCCTCATGTATATATTTAATTTTACCATTAAAGAATGGAGATAGATCATTCCTTCTCATAGGAATAGTAGTATTATGAAGAGGTTTGTTTTTATGTTCTAATCCCTCTATAATTTGAGTAACAATTTTACTATTTCCATAAGTAAAACCTTCATACATTCTATGAGCTTTGATAGATGCTTCCCATAATGAATTACAATTCAGTATATCTTTACTAGCAGATATTGTCATATCTTTCTTAATCTTTAAGAGTTTATTCCTGATGTTAGTAATAGTAAAGTTAGAGTACGAAAGTGCTTCTCTATTCGCAGAAACTTCTAACTCTCCTATGTCAAACCAAATATTCATATTAACATTTTTTATAAACGCTAAGAGTTCATCATCCATACATGACTCTAGGTTACTTCTATCAATAGGATACTTTATCTGTCCTTGAATAGCATTAACCTCTGATGAGTATGTTGATTTGTAAACTTCCCAATCATCTGAACCAAGCACTACTTCTCTATCATCAAATTCTAAACTAACATTACACTCAGGGCGTGGATTATAATATTCAAACAAAGCAGTAGCCTTACGTTGAAACTCACCAACATCATGAGTATTTACAGGAATAGTAACTTGTAATCCATTCGGACGATTAGGTGTATCAAGTGTGGATATGTGTGCTATCTGTGGTTCACCTGCCTCATCCACATAACAACTGAACAGATGAGATTTACCATGCCACCTACCCTCTACCTGATACTGGTCAGCATAGGCAAACCCTGCCTTACTACCAAGACCAAGGCCACCTATCATATCATTAGTATGATTCTTTAATGACTCACCATATGTAGTATACAGAGACATGATGTCATCAAAAGATAGACCTATCCCTTGGTCAAACACTTCAAAGTATGGTTCGACAACAGTAGGTAGGTGTACTCTGTAAGGCACATGCTCCTTACCTGCGGCTGTGTGTGCATCTCTGGCATTACAGGTTAGCTCTCTGATAACAGCAGTAACCTTGTCAGAGTACAGACCATCACTTAAAACTCTGAACATATGTGATGATGCATTAATCTGAAAAGCATTGGTGCTCTTAAGACCATTGGTTTGAATAAACCTTTCTTCATTTCTTATCTTCATTGGTTGCTCCTATGAAAGTAAAACATTTAATAAAATTATTATTCCTTTTATAATTTCCAAAAATCAATCTCCTTTATTCTAGTTGTTGTAATAATTACCACCAGTATGGTGCTTCTCTGCTACGTTTCCACTCTGCAAAGTCAGACTTGTCTGCTTTGTAGAACTTACGATAAGCCTCGACTGGATCATCAATAGCCATGATGTCAGGGTATGCTTTCATAGCCTTGGCAGGGGGTGTAAGATTATTAAACCAAGGTATGTTCACAGGTGTTGGATAAAGAATATCTTTGAGTAGTTGCCATGACTTGTGTGTTTTATGAAAGCGATACTTAAACTCTGAGGCTAGTTCTCTGAACAATTTGTAATGCCAGATATAATTTTGTGCTGATTCCATAGTCCATATAGTACATGGATGCTTGGTATGAACAGCTTTGTATATGACATCATCATGCTCAGGTAAACGATAGTGTTTTACCATACGCTTACCTGACTTTGATAGTGCGGTGTACTCTTCACCATCAAGTAAACGATGTGCAGTTGATAGCATCTGAGCAGATTCCACAATCATCTTGGGAACGTGCTTGTCACAATGCATACGAGCTGCTATGGCAGGGTTTTCATCTAATATAAATATATTCATTTGTTATCCTATTACTTTTATTTCTTTTGCGGTGCAGTCTTCTTCATAGAAACCATTACCTCTATGTGCCAGAGGAAAAGCTGTTGCTTTTATCTGAGGAAAAGGTAGAGCCTCAAAGTTAAAGTATATATGTATACTGTGTGTTTTGTCATAAGTGTATACCTGTATACCATCATCAGAGGTCATTAGCTCATCACGTAAAGCTTTATCTATTTCTATTCTACCATTAGACGTATAGCCTTCAAGTTGTTTACTTAAAGTTTCAGTAATAGTTTCTAATAACTTTACCATTGTTTCACTCATATGATCTCCTGCAGAGTCTAAACATTCTTCAATTTCACACACAGTATTACGCATACTCTGCTTTAATACTTCTATTTTATCTTTACCAGATTTTATCTTATTTGATATAGCTTTATCTAAAGTATTCATTTGTTATTCTCCTCATATTCTAAAGTGGACAGCCAATCATCCCATAATGACTGCAATTCTTTTGGCATCTCGTTATCTACACGCACCAACTTTGGGTTGTCGTTCCACTCTACAAATATTTGTGTATTAACTATAGAACGATAGTATAAATTTTTCATTCCAAATCTCCTAAGTTTGTATTAGTTAAATGGTAGTTTTTTCTTTTTTGGGGGTAGTAAAAACTACCAAAAAAATTAACCCTGCAATTTCAGTTTTTAGTTATAGTCCAAAAACTGGACGCACCTGTTCAAAAATGACTATCCAAATCTCTTAGTGTTTTAAATAAGCGACTGTCTTAACAGACTTATCCCAACAAGCACGACAGTCCTTGCACTTGTGATCCTGATCAGGTGCTTTACATCTGAATACATCAGGATATTTTTTACTATAGAAAACATCCTTCGTAAATACTGCTGAGTTATGTGCAGTATCTATCACCTGATTAATATCTTTGGCAGACTTACGGACAACACAGTTACCATGTCTGCTTAGATTGTTAAGATGCTTCTTAGTACCTTTCACAGTCCACATCTTAGTAGGTATCCAATGCTTTGTATTCTTTGTCCTTGACACCACAGCATTGATCTTGTCAATGAGCTTTGGATGGTATGCGTCACCGCTGTCAAACCACCTGAACAATGGATCACCAGATAGTAAAGCTACCATGTCATCAACCCAGCCATCACGCTTCCAATCCTCTGAGTTGTGTAGTCTTGGTGACTTGACAGTAGGCATATTATAGAAACCCTTCATTGCATAGCATCCCTTGCACACCTCTGCATCTTTAGATCCGGGGCAGAACTTGCCACCAGCAGGGATAGACCATGACTTAGCTGGCATCTTAGACGTTTGTGATAACTTAATCATTACTTCACCTATACTTTTATAAGAAAGAAACTACACTTATAACAACAATAGGTACTATAAATATACTTAGAATTACTAGCACACCTACGATAAACTCTGCTGTATCTTTGATAGACTGAAGATCATGATAGTCTAAAAGATTGTTTGGTTTACCTATCATTTCTTCAGCTTCCAATATATCTTAGGGTTACGTCCTTCAACTTGTGATGTGATAGACAGAGAGTTAGGATCAGGATCTTGCTCTCCTACATAGTGCCATGTATAACCTGCTTTAACATCCTTCTCTGCCTTGTTAAAAAATTCTTGGTTGTCTGCCATAAACAAAGAACCAATTACTACTACTACTATAATAATCATACTTAACTCCTTTTTGTCATTAAACTTTTAAACTTATTCTTATCTTTAATCAAGCCTACTGCGTTTCTATAATCGAGTAGACTATCTCTACGCCACTTAGCTTTAGTCTGATACTCTTTAGATAGACTTTCTAAAATAAGCTCACCTTTTTTTCTTATTTTTTCATCTTCACTAGCCAATAAATGACCTGCTTGTTCAGCTCTAAATTTTGGATCTATATCTTCAAGTTTCATATTACTCTCCCTTGTATTTACAATGTGCATAAACAGAACTATCACTTGACAGTATCTTATCTGCTAGTTCAAGACAATACTTCATACCACCATTGGTTGTGAAAACTACTGTCTCATACTTAGAACATGACTTGTCTGCACACGTACCAAGCCATATCACAGTTAGTATAATATCAAACATACTTACTCCCCCATTATACTTGTATCTATTCCTAGAAGCTCCCACATTATACTTGTATCTATTCCTAGAAATTCAAAAGCTACATGAAAACAAACTATAATAGCTGTTGAATATATTATTATATTCCACCAAATACTATCAAGATCAAACTTCATTTATCTAACTCCCTATCTTTAAAAAAATCTTCAGAGTCTCCTGTGATGTTGGATAGTAAATCATCAACCTCAAACAAGTTTTTAAGATTAAACATATTCTGCAAGGTAACTCTGTAGTTGGTATAGCAGTCATCACACAAAAGTTTGTTAAACTCATTGTTTGATATGGTGTCATTCTCATTTTTACATTCGTCACACTTCATCTATTCCTCCTCCTCACTACTTGGAATCATGCCACAACTATTGTAACAATAAGGACAAGGTATATCATAAGGACCATCAGGATGATAGCGTTCTAATTTACCTTCGCCTTCACAGTCTGGACACACTACGTCAGTCATTATATAACCTCCAGTTATTTTAGTTTACTGTAAAGCCTATGGCATTGTT